>Ga0208522_1000093_pt1 | contig 57918 bp, 49 predicted proteins | sample ETNtaG_25_FD_185763 | JGI IMG/M metagenome (GOLD analysis project Ga0208522, IMG submission 185763) | Marine microbial and viral communities from oxygen minimum zone, Eastern Pacific Ocean - ETNP201302SV86 (SPAdes) (version 2) | ecosystem: Environmental > Aquatic > Marine > Oceanic ... | reverse complement strand
CCATGCTCAGTATTTCTTACACGACCATTAAAAACTAACTCCGCACCGATTTGTTTTCTATTATCATCCGAAATAAACGGCGTTATTGGTTTATTGATTATTTCTACTTTAATCATTTACCCACCTTGCACAGGTGGAATAAATGCCACTTCATCACCATCCTTTAATTCGGTATTTTTAGTTATATACTGTTGGTTGATAGCAATCCTAAGAGAGATGTTATCAAGTTGACCTTTCGCTTTAATGCGAATTGTTTTTTCTAGATCAGATGATCTGAATCCGTTTTTTAACTCAAGAACTAATTCATTTTGATTTAAAGCATATTTTACTTGAGAGAAACATTTGATGGTTACTTTAATCATAAATGTATTGTTTTAGCTGTATGATCCATTCCATCATAGATTAAAATTTTCCCAATTAAAGTGGGTTCAATACCAATGATTAACTTCAAGGCCTCTAAAGCCTGAATATTTCCAATAATACCAGGAAGCACACCTAAAACTCCTGCATCTGCACAAGAATCTCCTCCGTATGGTGCATCAGGGAAAAGTTCAGCATAACCAGGACTCCCATTTACATTGAAAACAGATACTTGTCCTTCAAAACGATAGAGACCTCCATAAATCATTGGAATATTTAATTCCTTTGAAATTCTATCAATAAGCTGGCGCGATTTAATATTATCAGTTGCATCAATAATCACATCTGACCCAGATAGCAATGCATGGGCATTTTTTTCATCTAATAAAGTATCTGTTATTTTAATATTTGCTTTCGGGTTCATTCTGGACAACTTCTTTTTTGCAACAATTACTTTTTTATGATCAATATCTTCGGGATTAAATAAAGGTTGCCGATGAAGATTAGAAAGTGAAATTGTATCGTTATCAATCAAGTGTAATGAACCTATTCCTGCAATTAATAATGATTGGGCCGCAGGGCATCCTAGTCCACCCATTCCAACAATGGAAACATTAGCATTCAATATTTTTTTTTGGCCTTCAATCCCAATCTCAGGTAATACAGTTTGTCTTGACCACTGACTAAAATCTTTTTGTTCCTTTTTAAACTCATTCCAAGACTCAGCTCCTCCCAATAAACTGAAAGTATTTGGTAAATCATTTTCTATAATCAAACCCTCAGTTACAATCCCATACTGACAAACTAAAACTTTTTTTTCTTGGATATTGATAACCTCACCACTTTCACATGAAATGGAGTTAAGTCCATTTAAAGGAATTTGATTGCGCTGTTTGGAAGGTCGTATATCTACAATCAATAGATCTTTTTTTTGCTGATTAAGTTCTTTCGGCGTTATGATCATTCTATGATCTTCCATGGTAGCAGATTTATCAAAATTGAATCTCCTGATGACAGTTTTATATCACTAGGCTCTGCTCCTATAATGCAATTTGCATTTAAAGAAGATGTAAGCATATGAGAACCAATCTTTCTTGATGGTTTACATAAAACTTTACCATTCTCTATCCATGCTTTTCCAAACAAATAACGATATTTTATATTTTCCACTGGAAAGGGTTCTGTCAATTCAGCTTCAATTGACTTTACTGTATCGGTTCCCATCATTTCATTTATTATTGGCCATACCCAAATCATAAATCCTATATATGAAGAAACGGGGTTTCCTGGTAATCCAATAATCAAAGTTTTATTTCCAGTACCAAAAAAAAGTGGCCTGCCTGGCTTTTGAGCAACCTTCCAAAAATGCTCCTCTACACCCAAATCAATAAAAACATCTCTCACATAATCAAACCTACCCATTGAAACACCCCCTGATGAGATAACTACATCGCAAGATTTCAAAGCTTCAGATAAGAAAGATTCAAGATATGATTTGTTATCTTTAAGAACATCTTGCATCAAAACTTCTCCACCAGCCTTTCCAACTAGATCTGAAAACACATAGAGATTTGAATTGTATATTTCACCCTCTTTTAAATTTTCTCCTGGTGCTACTAATTCATTGCCAGTGCCAAAAATCGCTATTTTTGGTTTTTTTGATACATTTAATTCACCATATCCAAATGTAGCACAAATACCAATCTCACTCGGCGTGATATGTGTACCTTTACTAATTAATTTATCACCCTTTTGAATTTCTTCTCCCCTTTTACGAATATGACTTTCCGGCTGAACTTCGATCATAATTTCAACATTTGGATCATCTGAAAAACCGGTAGTATGCTCCACCATAACAATTGCATCTGAACCCGAAGGTATTTTTGCACCCGTCATACATTGCATACATTCACCTTCATTTAATATTAGATCACTTGGCACACCAGCTGAACTAATTCCAATATTTTTTAAAGTTATTGGATTCTGATTAGATGCTCCAATTATATCTGATGATCGGACAGCAAAACCATCCATAGCTGAATTATTAAAACGAGGTGATGGAAAAGTTGCAACAACATCTTCAAATATAATTCTACCCATGGATCTATCTAATGGAACAACTTCTGAATCCAATTTGAATATTTTCCCCTGAATTATGGATTTAGCTTCTTTAACTGATATCATAACATTTTTCGAGTTAATAAAATGATGGCTACAATTATTATTCCACCCATTATTTTTTGTATTTTTTTAGTATCATATTTTTTCGAACCATAATATGAACCTAAGAACCCTCCAACAGCCACAAAACCAATTAATGGTAAAATAAAATCAGAGTTAAAAGTGCCCGATTTAAATCGCGCAATAAAACCTACTAAAGAATTCACGCAAATAAATGTAGTTGCAGCAGCAGCAGCCTCTTTTTCTGATCCCAAGCCAAAAATAATAATTAAAGGTAAAAGATAAATTCCTCCACCAATTCCTATGGCACCGGCAATAAAGCCTAGTATTGATCCTAATAGAATAATGAAAATCCATTTTCTTGCTTGAGATAATTGAAATGAAAAAGTAAAAGTGTCAAAAAAGTAAATTCGTATAACAACTAAAATTAGTGTAATTAATAAAATAGTCTGGAAAATAAACTCATTTAAATCCAGCGATCCTGCCATATATGCCATAGGTGTAGATGCGAGGAGGAATGGTCCAACCAATTTTATTTGGCCGTGACCATTACGCCAATAATTGATCGTGCCAAAAAATGTAACTACAATATTTAATGCCAAAGATGTAGTTGGAATAATCTGATAACTTATTCCCATAATTGCCATGATTGCCGTATAAGAAGATGCGCCTCCTAATCCTACTGAAGAATAAATAAATGCAATTACGAAAAAAAGGATTGGAAGAAAATATTCCATCAATGCTTTTCCCCTTTCATCATGTGAAAAGCATGAAAAACTGTTGGGATAAGAACTTGAAGTGCATCTTGAACTGCATTTGGATTACCAGGCAGGCAAATGACAATTGCACCTTTTATAACTCCAGCCGTTAAACGAGATAACATAGCTGTTTTCACTTTGCTACGTCCATAAGCATGCAAAGATTGTTCAATTCCTGGAATTTTAGATTCAAATATTTCATCCAAGGTTTCAATGGTTAAATCTCTTGGGCCTAATCCAGTCCCTCCGGTAGTAATTATTAATTCAACACCATCATTAATCCAATGATTAATCAATTCAACCAATTCTTTGGAACCATCGGGTAAAACTTTTCGATGCTCAACGGTACAACCTGATTTTATAAAACCATCAAACAATATCTTACCCGAACGATCCTTAGACTCACCTTCTGATACACTATCACTTAAAGTAACAATACCCACTTTAGGATGATAATCCATTACATGATCGGATTTGCCACCAACTTTTTTGATGAGCTTAATCTCTCCAATTAGCATAGTTTTATCCAATGTTTTACACATATCATAAATCGTAAGGGCGGCAACAGATACAGCAGATAATACTTCCATCTCAACTCCTGTAGCATCTTTTGTTTTAGCAATAGAATTGATTTGAATCCAATCTGAATGAATTGTGAATTCAATATCGACAAATGACAGATTCAACTGATGACACATTGGAATCATTTCAAAAGTTTTTTTAGCTGCTTGAATACCCGCAATCTTTGCTGTTGTTAATACATTTCCTTTTGGAATTACATTATCAGATAGAGCAGAAATCGTTTCTGATTTCATAAAAATTTTCCCTTCAGCTCTAGCTATTCTTGAAGTGTCAATTTTATCTGTAACATCAACCATTCTAACATTTCCGGATTTATCTAAATGTGAAAAATCATTCATATTATCCACCTATTTGTGTCATTGATTCTCTATTATTCCCTTTTACTCTTTGCGCTTCCCAACCATCTTTATGTTTTGTAAAAAATGAACCCCGCACCATTTCTTTTAACTCCTGATCTAAAGCACCTTTCCTTATTAAATCTCGAAGACTTTTTTCTTCTTTACTATATAAGCAATTTCTAAGACTACCATCAGCCGTAATGCGAATTCGATTACAATTGATACAAAGATTTCTTGAATAGGATGGAATAATAGCAATTTTACCTAAATATCCATCAACCTGAAAAATATAATGCTCGGTATTTGATCCAGTTATTGGATGAAGACCTTTTACTTTATGCTTTAGATCATTTAAAATATCTTCAGATTTGTAAAATTTCCCGGTTTTCCAAATTTGATGTGCATCAAAGGGCATAAGCTCAATAAACCGAACTGTAAGGTGATTTGTTTTTGTAAACTCAACAAAATCTAATAATTCATCATCATTAAAGCCTCTCATAAAAACTACATTGATCTTTAATGATGGAATAACTGAATCCTGTACTAATATAATATTATCTAAAACTTTTTGGAGTTTATCTCTACGTGTAATTTTTTTAAATCTCTCTGGCCTAAGTGAATCTAAACTAATGTTTATTCCAGAAAGACCAGCCCTTGAGAATTGATCTAAATATTTGTTTAATAATATACCATTCGTAGTAAGATGAACTTGTTTAATCTTACATTCATTTTTTGCATATCTAATGAGTTCAGAAATATCTTCTCTGAGTAATGGCTCACCACCAGTAAACCGGATTTTTGAAATTCCCATTTGCGTAAAAAGAGATATGATTCTTTTGATTTCTAATGTGGATAAATATTGATCTTCATTAAGTAGCTTTACCCCTTCTTCAGGCATACAATAAATACAGCGAAGGTTACATTTCTCATTAACAGCTAATCTTAGATAATCGAATTCTCGATCATGATGATCAAGAATTTTGGAACTCGAACGCAAAATATCCGAGTCCCGAGGGGCGTAATTATTTGAATTATTATTCATTCTCAGTCCAATTCACCCATTATCTTTAATGGGATCGGGAGCAAATAATATCGTTTCCAATATCACCGTAACGGCCTCAGACCATTTCTAATTATTAAGAAATTAGGTCATTTGGCTAAGAGAAGCTGATAGAATATATCATTTTTTATCTAAATAAAATTGATTCTTTTGAGGTTCAAGTGGACGATTCATCCATAAAGGTCTTCTTAAATTATCAGGATGAGTTTCCCGCTCTTTTGCCCAATTATTCCATTTTTTAAAATGTTCAAATGATTTATTTGTATCAACAAAAATATCTCCATATTTCTCATCTGATTTAGGTTTGGAGATACTGACTTTTTGAAGCCAGCAGTGTGCTCCAGAGATTGGGTCAGGATTTGCAGCATGAGTTATATTTTGATGAACACCCCCATCCCTCCACCATATACGATTAGTATCAGGATCATTTGTTTTCCAAGGCTGTACTCCATTAACTGTTTCCATCTTCCATTGACCATCTCCTAGGTTCTTTATATCTACGGTATTCGTTAAAAAACGATTCCCTTCGTCTTGCATTCTCCGCCATCTACCAATATGATGTGAACAAGCAACTATCCCTGGCTTAATTGCTTCAGTCACCCAAACTTTATCAACAAACCACCCAATTTCTGTTTGGATCTTAAGTAAGTCACCATTCTTAACACCAATTCTATGAGCATCTTTAGTGTGAATCCAAATAGGGTTACGATGAGCTATTTCAGTTAACCATTTTGAATTTGCTGATCTGGAGTGGATATGTGTTGGTAATCTAAAATTTGGTAATAATATACATTCGTTCTTTTCACTGTCCAGTTGATCAGGGTGAACATGACTTTTTATTCGATAACCTGGGGTCGCATGCTCAGCGTAGCCAAAATCAACCATTGTTTGAGAAAATATCTCTTGTCGCTTAGATGGTGTTGGAAATCCTGAAAGATTTTTCCCATCTACTTGAATTCCTACAATCTCATCATTTTTAGTGACTTGACCATTGGATAATATAGAGAGATCTGAATCATTTAATTCTTTTTCATTATTACGATAAATATTTTCATCAACAAGAAAAGCCCCATATTTCCTCATATAATCCAAAGGAGTCATATTCTCTTTAGCGGCAACTTCTTTAAGTCCTTGGGTATTTTCAAAAATATATTGATAATATTCATCAATATTAATTTTTTTACCTTTGCGATAAGGGCTCATAAAATGTTTACGAATACCTAAATCACCATCTTTATCTATCCGCCATGATAACTCAATCCAAAATTCATCTTCCTCCCACACTTCTCCAGGATTAACCTCATAGGTAAACTCTATTTGTTTACCCTCACGCCGTGCTTTTTCACGAAGCACCGGTTGACGAAAAGCAATCCATACACCCGACTGGGTTTCATATGAATTAATATCATGACGCTCAGATGCATGACCCATAGGAAGAACGTAATCAGCAAAAAACGCTGTTTCATTCCATGTTGGTGTTAAAGCAATATGGCAACCTAGCTTTTCAGCATCGGTCAGCATTTCAATCCAACTAAAACCATCAGGATAGGTCCATACAGGATTAAATACACGGGTAAAATAGACATCCAAAGTTCCTCGATCGTCCTTGATTAAATGCGGTAATATTTGGCTCATTTCATAATGAGCTAGTGTGTATTCTTTGGGCCAGATCAATTCATTCCATGCGTCAGGACCTGGAGGAGTGTCAAAAAAAGATGGATGAAATTTATTCCATGCGCTTGGTGATGTTCCACCTTCTGTACCAACAGATCCAGTTAGCACATTTAATAAATGAAGTGTTCGAGAGACTTGCCAACCCCCAAGATTTCCTATAGAAGGTCCTCTCCAAACATGCGTTGAGAACTTTTTACCAGCTTTACCAATCAAATTGGCCACTTTAATAATTTGATCTTTATCTATTTGTGATTCTGCTGCTGCGAATTCGGGTGTATACTGTTCCCATTCTTGACTTAAACGTTCAATAAATTGATCAAATTCTATCGGATCTTCAGGGTGGAGATTTTTTAAATAATCATCCCAGTTAACCCAGTTTTCCATAAAGTGACGATCGTACATACCTTCATCTAATATTATTTTTGCTATGGCCATAAATACAGCAGATTCGCTACCCGGATAAGTTGGCATCCATTCATCTGCCATTGATGCGGTATTTGATAAACGTGGATCCATAACAATCAGTTTAGCACCTTTCATCATACCTTCAATTATTCTTTGTGCATGCGGATTGAAATAATGGCCAGTTTCCAAATGAGAAGATGCTAATAATATCACCTCAGCATTTGTATGATCTGGACTAGGTCGATCATACTTGTGCCACAATGAATAACCAGTTCTTGCCCCAGCAGAACAAATATTTGTATGAGAATTATGGCCATCAATACCCCACGCTTTAAGTACGCGTTCAGCATACCCTTCATGGCCAGGGCGGCCAACATGATAAACTACTTTTTCTTTACTTTTGCGCAAAGAATTAGCAATTTTTTCTGAAATTTCATCTAAAGCTTGATCCCATGAAATCTGTTCCCATTTACCATCTCCTCTCTTTCCTACCCTTTTCATTGGATAAAGAATACGTTCGGTGTCATTGATCTGATTTATAGTTGCTGGTCCTTTTGCACAATTGCGACCTCGACTTCCAGGATGGTGAGGATTACCCTCAAATTTCCTTACTTCATTTGTATCTTTATCAATATAGGCCAATAATCCACAAGCCGATTCACAATTAAAACATGTTGTGGGTACAACTGAATAATGACGTTCCTTTTTCCTTGGCCACGCTAATGGATCCAACTCGATAAAATCATCCCACTCACTAGGGTCTGGGTATTTATATAATTCCCTTGGACCTTCCATCGCAAATTCTTCAGACCAATCTGGTCTATCAGAAATTTTTGATATAAGGCCTAAAGATTCAGAAAAAGTTTCAATCCAACTTCGTTTCATAATTCTAACTTAACGGTATCATTTGAGGCACTCTAATTCTTACTAGTTCAGTTAAGAAAATGCCTGACATAATTAGCAACCCAGAAATCAAAAACATTATATCCGGATAATATAAAAGCATTATCAATGGAATAAAATTTCCAGCTAAAACTCCGGTCCAAAAATATTTAGCATAATATCCCTTTTTGATTAAAGTGATTGCTTGCTTTGTATCTGACGTATCATGTGGGAAAAATATTTCTTTTGTAATTAAAATCACATTTATAATAATACCCCCTATAAGTATATCTACAGTTTTTATTAATAAACTGAAATCAAGAACTGTCATGACTACTAAACCAGATATAATAGCGTGGTTCAACATATGAATTGCTGAGGCCCATTTTGATTGCCACAAATCTCTGGCCTTAGCCTGAGCAAATAGAAATGCGGTATAAATAGCTCCCATGACTGCGAAAACCGCACCTAAATACCATAGAAAATCCATTCCTAATTCAAAAATATCATCAATTAATTTTAATATAACTAATCCACCAAAAGTGGTTATGATATAAGCTCCGCGGACTAACCACGATTTCCATTGTGGCCGCAATAATACATAGAGAAATCGATCAGGTCTATCAAGATCCAAAACAAGTAATAAACCAGTGATCGCCATAAATATCAAAGATACAATCATTCCATTCCTTTCTACAGAATAATTGAGATCACCGTATATTAATGAAAACAAGGCGATTATAAAAAATGTCCCAGTAGCAATCGCTTTTGTCCAAACATAAGTTGATACTTCCCAGCCCCATAATACACCTTTGCTAGGTGTATCATATGTTCGTCTGGCCTCATTATTATCCAATTCTTCTTTAATCTCTTTTGCGACATCATCGATTGCACGTCTATCAATAGGCTTTCCCGATTTTGCTGAATTTTCCATTGCTAATTGAACTAATAAATTTTCTGTATTCGATTCAGCCACTCTTTCTTCAGCATATTTTGCAAAGTGTCCTACCCCCTTAGATTGTTCTGACCATAAATAATCCGAACTTCTTTCAGTGGCTGTCGGATTTAACATCTCATCCGACCCATTTATATAGTACAGATTTGGTACAGTTAATTTTTCTGGCTTGCGTGTCATTGTTTTTTCATTTTTCACAAGATGAGAAATATTTGAAGTGGGGTCATCCAAATCACCAGATATAATTGCTTCTACAGGACAAACAACAACGCACGCTGGTTCATAGCCATAGTCTACTTTGTGAGCACAATAATTGCACTTTGCAGCGGTGTGAGTATCAGGATCTATATATAATGCATCATAAGGACAGGCCTGCATACATGATTTACAGCCTATACAACGTTCACTATCAAAATCAACAATCCCATCTGCTCGATCATATAGAGCAGTTGTAGGACATATTTCAACACAAGGAGCATCTTCGCAATGGTTACACCTATGAACTGAGAATTCTCTAGTAGAATTTGGGAATTTACCCTTTTCAATGTATTTCACATGGGTACGATTTACACCAATAGGGATATCATGTTCACTTTTGCAAGCAACAGTACAGGCATGGCATCCAATGCACATTCGATTATCAATAACAAATCCGTAATTCATTTATTTTGTGTTACCCGTATATTTGGACACAGTAATATTAACTAAAACTTTCTATGAATAGTTCTACAAAAATTCCAACTTATGCATTTATTTTGATTGGAGGCCAAAGTAAGAGATTTGGTTACCCCAAATGGAAAAGTAAAATTGGCAAAAGCACTTTACTTGATCATATATATAATGTGTGTTCATTATTTAATCATACCTTTATTGTTGGCAAGGAAAAACCAGATAGCTTAGACAAACCATTTCTTAAAGATAAATTTGATTTTCAAGCACCTATTAATGGTATTTTTTCATCTCTAGATAAAAGTAATTCAGATTGGAACTTTATCATTTCTATTGATCTTCCATTAATGACACCAAGTATAATTAAAGAAATATGGGAATCAGGAAATAAATCTCAAGATGTTATCATGCCTAGAATTAAAGATTATTTACAACCTGTCTGCGCATTTTACCATAAAAGAATTTTGCCTCAAATCTCAAATCAAATAGAGAAAAATGAGCTAAGCCTACACTCACTAATTAATAATATCAAAACAGACTATCTTGATATGGATAATTATAGTAAAGAATTTAGTAATATGAATACTCAAGAAGAGTATAATGAAATTAACAAAGAGATAATGAATAATTAGGACCTTAAACAAATGAAATCAATATTACTTTTTAGACATGGTAAATCTGAATGGAATACATATTATGATTCAGATCATAATCGTCCCTTGGCACCTCGAGGTATAAAAGCGGCAAAAAAAATGGGAGTATTTTTGGCAAATAAAAATCAGATGCCAGATCTTGTAATATCATCTACAGCAGTTCGCGCAAGGACAACCGTCGAATTAGCTATGAAAGAAGGCAAATGGCCATCTGCTATGATACTTGAATCAGCAATCTATGGAGGACCACCAACAATCTTGCTTTCAATCGCACAATCACAACTAGAGTCAGTCGAGTCGATTTGTTTTGTTGGACATGAACCTAATTTTTCAATGTTTATATCTCAGGCATGTGGATTAAGCCATATTCAATTCACAACAGCCAATATAGCAAAGATTGATTTTAATGTGAATGAATGGAAAGAAATTGAGTTTGGTAGCGGAACTCTAGATTGGATTCAAAGACCTAAAGAACTTGATCAATGATCTAGCTTTTCAATCCTTCTTTGATGCCGACCTCCGCCAAAAGGTTCGGCAAACCACATTTCTAGAATATCATAGATTTCATCCTCTGTCATGAAACGCGCTCCTAGAGAAAGAATATTTGCATCATTGTGTTCTCGAGAAAGTTTAATTATTTCATCAGGCCCATTATAATATACAGCTGCTCGCACACCTTTAACTCGATTTGCAGCCATGGCTTCACCTTGCCCAGATCCTCCTAAAATAATACCTTTGCTATCTTTATCAGAAGCTACTGCGTGGGCACATGGGAAAATGAAGTCAGGGTAATCATCCAAAGCGTCATATTCATGAGCGCCATGATCCGTGACATCATGCCCTTTTTCTTTTAAATAATCACGAATAGTATTTTTTAATTCTAGTCCTGCATGATCTGTAGCAATATGTATTTTCATTAGAAAACTATAATAATTTAGTTAAATGTTTTCTTATTTGAGGTTCTACTTTTTCAGCTGTAAAACCAAATTCATATGCTAAATCTTTACCGGGAGCAGACGCGCCATAACGATTAATGCCAATGGAAAGTCCATTATGACCAACATACCTATCCCATCCCATAGTAATACCAGCTTCCATTGAAACTTTCATCGCTCCACGACTTGGGATTAGGGAGGTTTTATAATCATCTGGTTGTTTATCAAATAACTCCCAACATGTCATACTAACTACACGGATCTGCTTATCCTTCATCATGTCGGCAACTTCTATTGCTAATGCAACTTCCGATCCAGTTGCCAAAAAAATCAAATCAGGATTCTCACAATCGCGTACAGCATATGCTCCTTTTGATACACCATTGATAACGGTGCTCATATCTTTGGATAGAACTGGTACCCCTTGCCTTGTTAGTAATAGAGCACTTGGACCATTGATCTCTGTGATAGATAATTTAAAACAAGCTGCGGTCTCTTTTGCATCTGCAGGCCTAAATACATTAAAATTAGGTATTGCTCTTAATGCCATTGCATGTTCAATCGGCTGGTGAGTTGGCCCATCTTCTCCAACCCAAAATGAATCATGTGTGAATTCATGTATCACTCTGCAATTCTGGATAGCGCCTAACCTAAGAGCCGGTCTTTCATAATCAGCAAAAACCAAAAAAGTTCCTCCGAAAGGAATCACACCTCCATGTAAAGCCATACCATTCATAGAGGCAGCCATTGGAAATTCTCTGACTCCAAAAGCAAGATTTCTTCCCAATCGATCATCCTTTGTGAAATCTCCATAAACCTTTGCAAAATTTCCTGTATAATTTGACGGTTCTAAATCAGCTGATCCCCCAATAATTGAAGGGACTTGCTCAGCAAATTTATCTAAACTAGTACCAAAAGCTTTTCGTGTTGCTAATGAAGTATCTGCTTCAAACTCTGGAAATTCAATATTTTCTATTTTATTTAGTACCGTGATATCCCAGAGAGATTTGAACTCCTGATTGGTTGATGCCTTTTCTATTTCTTCATTCCAAGAATTAACATTGCTTGATAAAGAAGAAAATCTTGATTGAAAATAATCAATAACTTCATCTGGCAAATAAAATGGATCTGGAGGTAATCCAAGTTTCTCTTTTGTTGCATCAATTTCCTCTTGTGGCAGTGGTGCGCCATGCGTTTCATGATCCTCTTCCATATTTGCGGAGCCTTTTGCCATAATGGTACTGCCAATAATAAGACTAGGTCGATCTACTACTTGCGCCTTTTCAATAGCTTCACAAATTGCATCATAATCATGACCATCAATTTCTTGTACATGCCATCCAAATCCTTCAAAAACCTGTGCATAATTAGTTGAGTCTGATCGATCAACTTTACCCGATATCTGTGCATTATTGGAATCATAAAAAACAATAAGTTTTGATAATCCCCAATGTCCTGCCATAGATCCTGAACCCAAAGCAACAGGCTCCTGAAAATCGCCATCGCCTGCGACTACATAGGTAAAGTGTCCCAATAATTCATTTGCATTACTTACTAATTCTCCAAATCTTGCTCTTAGCATCGATTCCGCTGTTGCCATACCAACTGCCATAGCCAAACCCTGGCCTAGAGGACCTGTCGTACATTCGACGCCTGGTATTTCAACTTCAGGATGGCCGGGAGTACGGCTATTTAATTGGCGAAAGTTTTTTAAGTCTTCTTTGTTAAGCCAACCTATTTGAGTGAGCATTGAATAAACCAAAGCCGATTCATGACCTGCTGAAAGAACAAAACGATCCCGGTTAAACCATTCAGGGTTCTTGGGGTCAAATTTCAAATATTTTGTAAATAATACTTCAGTAAAATCAGCAGATGACATCGGCCCTCCACTATGACCAGAGTTAGCTTTTCTGACCATGTCCATTATAAGACCTTTTGTCACTGCCAAAGCGAATTGATATTGCTCTTCAGATGTCCATTCAGAAAAAGTATCAATATCGATATAAGTTCTCATGATTTTAACTTAATCATAAATTATAAAATTCTTTGATCGTTTGAATTGGATCTTCGGTCTTAAAAATAGCTGATCCAGCGACTAAAATATCTGCACCTGCATCAATAACTTTTTTCGCATTATGCAATTTTATTCCTCCATCGACTTCAATTGAGACTTTATCTTGCAGACACTCTTCCGTTAATCTCTTTTTAATATTTCTGATTCGATCGGTCGATTCTTCAATATAGCCTTGACCACCAAACCCTGGTTCAACACTCATTACTAATATCAAATCTATTTTATCATAATAAGGCTCTATTTCAGATAATGAAGTTGAAGGTTTAATAGAAATTCCTACCTGGGATCCTGCTGAGCGTATGAGATCTATTACACTATCTGGATCATCCGTCGCTTCAATGTGAAAAGTAATTAGATCAGCTCCTGCTTTGGCAAAAGGTTCTACTAATTTTTCAGGTTCAACTACCATCATATGAACATCAAAAAATTTGTTTGTATTTGGTCTCAATGATTTAACAACTGGAGGGCCAATAGTAAGATTAGGTACAAATTGATTATCCATAACATCAATGTGAATCCAATGCGCACCTCCTTTTTCACATTGAGATAGTGCTAATTTCAAATCTGAGAAATCAGCAGATAAAATTGATGGTGCTAGCTTGAATTTCGAGGTCATATGTGACGATTAAACTTAGTATGACCTAAAAATGAATTCAATGATGAATATTAAGGTTTAGGATAATGGAAGGTAATTTCTTCTTCTAATTCATTGCTAAGGCTTTTCCCTACAGGGCATGTATAGGCAGTTTTTTCAAGAATTTTTTTCTCTTTATCAGTATAATTTTGAGGGAAATGAATATGAATGCGAACTGCAGCTATCCTTCTTGGATTATTACCCATTTCTTTTTCTATTTCAGCTCGTGTCGATTGGATATCGAACCCATGACGGTTCGCCATAATCCCCATAATTGTGATCATGCAACTTGCCAATGCAGTAGCAACAAGATCCGTTGGCGCAAATAATTCTCCCATACCTTCATTATCTTTGGGTGCATCAGTATATATTTCACTGCCCGATTCTAAATGAACTGCTTTGGTTCTCAATTTTCCTAGATATTCAACAGTTGATATTTGTCCCATTTGTGATTCCTTTAATAATTAGAATTAGGAAAAATACAATCTACTCAAGCTTCTTCAAAAAGAACAATTTTTTAGAACCCTTTATTTTGACCCTGCCTAACTTCTTGTTATAATTAAGAAGAAAAATAATAATAAACACTAGGAGTGTTAGTAATGAATAAAGAGAACGAAGATCGTTTCTACTATAATCGCGAATTTTTAGGAAGTCCTGACGGAAGGTCAATCAGGCTCCTATCCGAGTATTTCGGGCCCCTCCAACGATTTAGGCGCAATAACATACAAGATACAATCGTATTTTTTGGTTCAGCCAGATTGAAATCTGAAGAGAATGCTAAATCAGCATTAAAGGCGGCTCCGAAAAATATATCCAAAAAAAAGAAGGATCGATTAAATACAGATCTAGAGATGAGTTATTATTATGAATGTGCCCGTGAACTTTCATATCGAATGACCAAATGGAGCAAAAAATTAAAGTACAAGAAAAAACGCTTTATTGTGACGTCTGGTGGCGGTGGAGGAATAATGGAAGCAGCGAATCGCGGCGCAGCCGAAGCAAATGGCCTTGCAGTAGGGCTATCTATTTCACTCCCTTTTGAAAAAGTAGGGAATCCGTGGATATCAGATGATCTCGAATTTAACTTTCATTACTTTTTTATGCGTAAGTTTTGGTTCTTATACTTGGCTAAAGCAATGGTGGTTTGGCCAGGGGGAGTTGGAACACTGGATGAAGTAATGGAGGCATTAACTCTCATCCAAACCAAAAAACTACGAAAGCAAATTCCAATTGTTCTTTTTGATAGAAATTTTTGGGAAAAGGTTGTGAATTGGGATTTTCTTGTAGAAAAAGGTGTTATTGCTAGAGCAGATCTTGATTTATTCAAGATTTGTGATACGGTGGATGAAGCGTACAAATATTTGACAAAAAAAATCAGGGCAACGCATTTGCGTGGACCCAATTTCTGAGGTAAGATTATGAAAATGCGACTAATTCTATTACTTATTATTATTCCAGTACTTTATGGTCAGGCTGGACCCGCTAAAGAACTGCACCGCAACCCTCCCAGAGCATGGGCTTTAACAAATGCAACTGTACATACTGCTCCAGGAAAAGTAGTATATAATGGAAGTGTGGTTATTCGTGACGGAGTGATAAAATCAGTAGGGGAAAATATTAAAATTCCAAATCAAGCTACTATATTAGACATGGAAGGAAAACATATTTATGCTGGTTTTATTGAAAGTTGGTTAGATGTTAATACTGTTAAAAAAGATACATCACTTCAAGCATATTGGAATTCAAATATGCGTGCATATTTGAATGCAGCCGATCTTTTTCACCCTAAAGAAAAGAGCTTAAAGGAACTTCATAAACTAGGATTTACAACTGCTCATATAGCACCTAAAGGAGGAATCTTTCAAGGAACCTCAGGACTAGTACAACTTGGCAATACGCCTAAAGTTCTTTCAAACAATGTAGCGCAAGTTGTTGAGTATGCGGCAGGCGGTTGGGGAGCTCGAGAATATCCAACGTCATTATTGGGCATTATAGCATTTATTCGTCAAGGTTTAATTGATGCTTCTTGGTATGAAAAATCTCAAAAGATTTTATCAAAATACCCTGATGATAATGAGCCCATTCAAATGGATCGATCGTTAGCTACTATTGCGAAAACTTTAGATCAAAAGCGTCCATTTGTATTTAAAACAAATAATGAATTATATATCGACCGTTCTTCAAATATTGCTGAAGAATTCAATCTGAAGTTGTGGGTCAAAGGGAACGGATATGAATACCGTAGAATTGATAAGATGCCAGCTTCTTTCATGATTGTTCCCATCAATTTTCCAGCTAAACCTGATCTAAATGATCCCCATAATGCTCTGCAATATTCTACGCAGCAATTGAAACATTGGGATATGGCGCCAGATAATTTGATGAAGTTGACCAATGCTAAAATTAATGTTGCTTTGACAAGTAGTGGGATTAAAACCAAATCTAATTTTAGAAAGAATCTTTCAAAAGCTGTAAGACGTGGCTTAACAGAAACAGAAGCACTCGCTGCCTTAACTACGAATCCGGCAAAAGAATTTGGTCAATCTAAACGCCTTGGTAAAGTTGCTCCTGGTTTTATTGCAAATCTAGTTGTGACAGATGGAAATTATTTTAATGAAACATCTAAAGTTAATTCAGTATGGATAGATGGTAATGAACACGAAGTCTCACCGGACCCTATAGTAGATACAAACGGAAATTGGCTGCTCAAAGAAGGAGACAATAATTGGACATTGGCAATCAAAGACGGTAAAGGTGAATTAAAATCAGAAGAGACTTCACTTAAACTAATGAATCTCAATCTCTCCCAAGATAGAATTTCATTTGCTGTCAAATCAGATACAATTTTTGAAAAAGGTGTCACACGATTCAATGGCAATATTGCTAATGAAGAAGCTTCAGGACAAGTTTTTTACGCCAATGGATCTCAAGGATATTGGTCAGCTACTTTTGATGCACTAACAAATAAAAGAAGAAAGAGACCAAAAAAGGAATTAGCTAGCAAATTAGAACTGGTATACCCTGAAGGTGCATACGGGCTTGATTCCGATGTACCTAATCCAAGAATGGTATTAATTGATGATGCTACAATTTGGACCTCAGGACCCAAAGGTACTTTGTTAGAACATGATATCTTATTTCAAGATGGTAAGATTCTAAAAATTGCAAAAAATATTTCATTACCTCGAGGAAATGCATTGATCATTGATGGGAAGGGGAAACATGTAACGCCAGGACTCATCGATGCTCATAGTCATATGGCAGGAGAATCAATTAATGAGGGTTTTCAAAATGTTACAGCTGAAGTTAGAATGCGCGATGTAATTGATCCAAATGATGTTGCCATTTACCGCGCACTTGCAGGCGGTCTCACTACTATTAATCTTCTACATGGATCAGCAAATCCAATTGGTGGACAAAATGTAGTTATGAAATTGCGATGGGGTAGTTTTTCTGATGATCTTATTTTTAAATCAGCTCCTCAAGGTATCAAATTTGCTTTAGGTGAAAATGTTAAACGTAAACGTTCGTATGGAAGATATCCTGAAACACGAATGGGTGTTGAGCAAACTATCAGGGATGCCTTTACAGCAGCAAGAGACTATAAAAAAACATGGGATATATATAATAAGGATGTGAGACTACAGAGATCTTCTGTGCCACCTAGACGGGATTTAGAATTAGATGCATTAGTAGAGATTATGGAAGGGAAACGATTGGTTCACTCTCATTCATATCGCCAAGATGAAATACTAATGCTTACGCGAATAGCTGAGGATTTTGGTTTTACGATTGGCACTTTTCAACATGTACTCGAAGGCTATAAAGTTGCTGAACGATTAGCAGAGCATGGTGCTGGCGCATCAACATTCTCTGATTGGTGGGCATATAAATATGAAGTAGTTGATGCAATCCCATATAATGGAACTCTAATGGCAAACGCAGGTGTAACAGTTTCATTTAATTCTGATAGCGATGAATTGGCAAGACGAATGAACCTAGAAGCTGCTAAAGCAGTCAAATATGGGGGGCTTGATGAAGCCGAAGCTTTGAAATTTGTTACAATTAATCCTGCTAAACAGTTGAGAATTGATGATCGGGTTGGTTCATTAGAAGTAGGTAAGGATGCCGATTTTGTTATTTGGTCAGGGCACCCATTATCCACTTATTCTATTTGCGAAGAAACCTGGTTAGATGGGAAAAAATACTTTTCCTTGGATCAAAATCAAACCCTGCAAGAAAGAGATGCAAAATTGCGAAATAACTTGGTTCAGAAAATCTTAAATGCAGCTGATAGTGGAGGACCTAAAATGAGACCTGAAGGAAGGCGTGGACCTAGATTCCAATCTTGCGACGCCTTTGAGTCCTATATTATGGAAGGAGAAGAACAATGAGAAAAATAATAATAATTATGTTCTTTTCATTAATTTATGGAAATGATCAAATACCTGCTCCTCCCCAAAAAAATCCCATTATATTACAAAATGCAGTGATTCATACCATTTCTAATGGAGTTATAAAAGGCTCAATTCTTTTTGATAAGGGTAAAATTATCCGAATCAGTGAATATATTTCTCCACCAGATAATGCTGAAGTGATTGATCTAGATGGTAAGCATGTCTATCCAGGATTAATTGCTGCAGTTTCTGGGATTGGGCTCGTAGAGATTAGTGCAGTAGACGTTACGAATGATCACTCCGAAAGAGGTGACTTCAATCCCAATGTGCGATCAAATGTAGCTTATAACCCTGACTCTCATATTATCCCTACAACCAGATCAAATGGTGTCCTAATTGCTAATGTTGCACCTGGTTCAGGTTTAGTATCAGGACAATCCAGTATCATGATGATGGATGGTTGGACATGGGAAGATGCCACTTTTACTCACCCAAGTGGACTTCATGTTAACTGGCCTCAGATGGGGACAAGAACTGGAGGCCGCTTTAACTTTAATATGCCTGCTAATCGTCAAATTGAAAGAAGAAAAAAAGCATTGAAAAAACTTGATGATATGATTGAACATGGTCGTGCCTATGCACGCCTTCGTAAAACAAACATCCGCAATGCAGAAAATTATCATGATGAAGATCTAAGATGGGAAAGTATGATGCCCTATGTTGACGGTAAGCTCCCAATTTATATTCATGCAAACGAAGTTAGACAAATTGAAGCAGCTGTGAATTGGGCTAAGCGATACGAACTTAAAATTATTATTGTGGGCGGAAAAGATGCCTGGAGAACGACCGAAATATTAATAAAAAATAAAATACCGGTTATTTATGAAGGTGTTACTGATCTTCCATCTCGCCGTTATGAAGATTATGACCAAGCTTATAAAGGACCATCAATGCTTTATAAGGCTGGAGTCCAATTTTGTATTTCAAGTTCAGGATCTGCGGGAGGTGCATATCGTGTTCGCAACATCCCAAATCATGCAGCAATGGCTGCAGCATATGGATTACCCAAGGATGTTGCATTAAAATCAATTACTCTTTATCCAGCAGAAATATTGGGAATTGACTCACAAGTAGGTTCATTAGAATCTGGTAAAGATGCAACACTGTTCATTTCTACTGGTGATCCTTTAGAAATTAGAACAAATGTAATTCAAGCCTATATTCAAGGAAGAAAAATAGATATGGGTGACAAACACAAAACACTTTATGATAAATATCAGGAAAAGTATAAGCAGTTAGGAATCTTGAAAAAATAAAATTTAATTATTAAAAAGGAGGGCCGGCAATTCGGCCCTCCTTTAACAAAAAATATTCGTCTCGATTTTTCTATTTATTTTCCTGCTAGCTCTGCGTATCTAAAGATAACAACCCCGCTACTATACTCATCAAAATGGAGCTTATATACTTTGTTAGTAGCTGTATCATAAACGATATAATTATCATTTGATGTAGTGACCTTATGTGTGGTCATATTGTAATCCAGTGCTGCATTACTACCTCCATAGCCCATTCTACCTCCATCAGGCGCGAATGAAGATGTGGATGGAGATACTGCAATATCCTCAAAATTATTTGAATTATCTATTGCTAACATCAATGTATTATTTAATGAAAAGCTAGGCATGGAAAAACCTTGACCTGCATCTACATTAGCATATTTTAAATGCCATGTTGAATTATCTTTTTTTCCACTTACAAAGTTAAAATAATATGGCCCGCTATTTAGATCATCTGTGGTGACTTCATTTAAGATCATATTATCATTTTCTGCTTCTTTATCTTCACATCCAATAATGAACAAAGCCATTAAGAGTGTAGATATTTTAATTAATCGATTCATTTTTATCCCCTTTTTATTTTATTTGAAAATTCTAGATATGCGGCCCTTCCAATAAATGGGCCAATATCTTTATTAGTATAATCAGTTAGATTATTGATGATAAAACTGACTTTTATAGATTTATTTATCTTTAATGTGGTGCGCCAATTAATTAATGCATATCCATTTATTTTGTTGTCTGCAAAAGTATATACTCCTTTTTCGTAATCATACTCTTGAGGTTTATAAGGAGCTACCCACTTTGAATTAATTGAAGTATATATGCCAGAATTAGAATGTTTATAATTCAAAACATTACTAATTGAAAATGGAATTGTATTTGGAATTTTTTTCTTATCCTCATCACGATTATCAAGCCAATTAAAACCCCATTTAGTGTCCCACTTGTCTGAGATGTTTAACATATATTGAAATTCCACTCCTGAAAATGTAGCTGTATTAATATTGTGGTAGCTTAATAAACCAGGTTTAATTGTATAATCTTGAATAAGGTTTGCAAATTGAGTGTGATAAAAAATTAAACTCATTTGGGTTTTTGAAGAATTATTATAATCTAATCCTAGTGTAAAACCATTTGATCGTTCAGGTTTAAGATCTGGATTTCCCATTACTAAATAATTAAACTGAATATGATTCCAATCAATAAAACGTTCCATAAATGATGGCGCACGGAATCCTTTTCCCCATGAAGTTCTAAATTTCCATTTGTCTGAAAATATATACATCAGTCCGATCCGCGGACTTAGGACTCTATAATCTTTACTATAATCATCATAGCGAATACCAAAAATCATGTTTAACTGATTTTCTATTTTCAAATCATACTGGCCGAATAAACTTCTACTAGTAATCTCTTGTTTTCCCGAACTGATCCTATCGCTAGAATAATTTGCGCTATATACTTCAAGACCCACATTAAACTCATTTGATTTACTTTGCTTATTTAATAATATTTCATATTCAAGGTGATTTTCATTTGTAAGGTCATCCTTTTCTATCTTACCCCACGGTCTTTTTTGTAAATAGTTTCGAGAATAATTATTTGATATTATTGTTTGATTGATATTCCAACCTTTTTGATAGCTAGTTTGATGTGACAAAGAAAAATTATTACGATCAATGTTGGTATTTGTATCCATCAATTTCGTTGCGCCCCTATCCACCTGATCATAAGAGTTTAGTCTAAAGCTAAACTTATTATATTGACTCAGCTTCCAATTAATATCTCCAAGAAACACAGTTTTTCGAACTTGATCAATATCTATCTGTTTAACAGACTTATCATTCTGGATTTCTTCAACATTAATTGTTAAATCAAGAACTAAACGATTCAGTGGCTGAACAATATTTAATCCCAAATTCCCAGAGCCATTCCTTAGGCCATAATCTTTAATATTGTTTTGTGTATTTCCATATCTGCTAGAAATATTAATCTCACGGGATTTCTTATTATCTGTAGTAATGATATTAATTACTCCCCCCATTGCTTCGGATCCATACAATGATGAATTAGGACCTTTCACAATTTCAATTTGAGTTACTTGATCAGTTAATATTTGATCAAGAGACACTCTATTATTAAATCTACCAGTAATAGGCTGACCATTGATTAGAATCAAAATATATCTTGAATCCATACCGAGTACATTTAATACAGAGCCGCCTTCTACAGAAGTTTGCAATGAAACTCCAGATCGTTGGGACAACAGATCAGCTATGTTTAGTGCACTAGAATTTTCTATGTCTTTACGGCTTATGACTTCTGTCGCAATAGGGGTATCTTTATAAAGTTTTTTTGACCGTGTCCCTGTAACAACTAATTGTTCCATTTCAATCGATTGCTTATAAAGTATAATATTAATTGAACTAGCTCTTGGTTCTTCAATCAACTCTGTATGAGTTTTATACCCTACATGAGAAATTTCTATTGTTACTGGATATTCTTTAAAATCATCAAAACTGAATTCTCCATTTTCATTTGTTGCTGTCCCAAATTCACTTCCAAGAATGATCACATTAACTTGAGGAAGTTTTTCACCAGATTCAGCGTCAACAACAACACCTTTTATATTTGATTCGTAATGGTTTGAAAACAATGGAATAGCAATATTGATTATTGCGATCAACAATGGATTCCTATAATAAATTTGTTCCCCCGCTCTAAACTTATATTTTATGTTGTACCGTAATTCCCAATAAAGGTTGTAATAAACTCTTCCATTGTTTCACGAGACATAGGCTTTTTTTCATTACCAAGAAAAAACAAGCCATGGAATAACCCACCGATAGCACGCATCAACAAATCTGTTCTCATCTGTGGGAATTCTTTTTTTGTCATTCCTTCTTCGAGTAATCCTTGAAAAACCCCATACATTTTAGTCTGATACCCTTTCCAGATTGGCTTTCCTTCATTTAAAGCACTAGGCATTGTTTGAGGAGCTGTAAACAAAAATTCAAATAAAGCTTGATCATTTCTAACTAGTTCACCAATAATGTTTAAAGCATTAATAAAGGTATCTTTTGGCTTATCATGCTCATGAATAACCGGTTCGATCGACTCCCATATTGTTTTCCAACCACGATCCAATAATTCGATAAATATTTCTTCTTTGGAAGTAAAATAATAATATAGAGTTGCTTTACCAAAATCTGCATGCTTGGCGATCTCATCCATAGTCGTCCCATCTAGCCCATTAATTTTAAAAACTTTTAGTGCGCTTTCTAGGATCTGATCCTTACGAACTTCACGTTCTTTTGCTTGCCGTTCTGATATCATTCAACTAATAATTTTATGTTTCGAATAGAGAGTCGAATTTTAAAATAAAAATCAATTTATATGGAACACTTTATTGAATTTAATTTATTTCTACAAATTAAATTTTATTCCTGCTGAAAAGGTTCGAGGTAATGTTGGCCTCAAGCCTGCAGGTCTTCTAGCCACAATAGATCTGGAATCTGTTAAATTCCTTATTGTCAAAAATAGATTAGATTTGTTGTTTAATTTATATTCACTGGTTATATCAATTTGAGTTATATCATCTGTTGAATATTCATTTAACAAGGTACCACTTCCGGCTTGAGTCCTCATTGCGCTAATATTTTTTAACCTAAAAAAAACATTTCCTTTTTGGGACAAAAGTCCAATTTCAGTAAAAAGTTGATGTTTTGGAAGATACGGTAATTCATCACCTTTTTGCACAGACCCCCAAGGCTCAAACTTGCTTTCAAAGTTTGATAAAAACTCTGAATTGGTATGAGTATAACTGAATTCTAAAGGCACCAAATAGTTTCCAAATTTTATATTTCTATTTACAGATAGTTCAACTCCATTAATTTTAACTTCACCAGCATTAAATTGATCATATGTTCCTCCACCAGTAAATTGAGTATCGTCTCCAAGAAGATTGGAATAATGATTATTAAAGAGAATGGTTTTTATTTTATTTAAACCTTTATTTATAATTAGACCTGCCTCGATATTCACACTTTCTTCTGGTTTGATATCAACTGATTCATCTGACCCAGGTCCTGGAGGAGAAAACCCTTTATGGATTCCTGCTAATAACTCAACATCTGGGTTAAATTGATAAACAAAACCAAAGCCAGGTACTAAAACATTCAATTTTTTTGTTTTTTCCGATGGATCTAGTTTCCTATCAGGGTCATTCCAACTCAAATTATTTGATGTTACATCACCTTTCCAATCGCGACGATTAAGTTCAATGGATTCATATCTCACTCCAGTTGTTACAATAAAATTTTGAATAGTAAACTGATCTTCAATAAAATATGCAGTTGAAGTTGCGTCATCTACTCTATTATTTTTTGAACCAACGCCCCAAGTTCCATTTGTTGTAAGCTTAAGAATATTCTTTTGCATACCATATTTATCTACCTTTTGGTATCGATCCATCTGGTCTTCATGGAATCTTAAACCAATCATTAAATTATGTTCAAAAACAAAATTAGATTTAATATTTGAAGCGAGTTGTATTCCTTGCGAATAATATTCTCGATTATTTGCTTTAATTTGGTAAGCGTTATCATTGGTTTCTGCTACAGAAAGAAATGAATAATTTTTATGATTGTTTCCTGCTGATAACAACGATCCTATTGAAGTACCATTAACTTTCGAAAGCTTATACCAATTACGTTTAAAATTATTTCTATAGAACACTAATGATAGGTTAGAATTTTGAGAAAATTGTATTGAATTCATTAGTGAAATTTGAAAATGCTCTGCATCCATTTGATCTTTCTGAGAAGATGAATATCTAGTATATGGGTTTTTAATATAATCTTCATTTGTTAACCCCAGATAAGTTTCATTACTTAATTCATCAGTTAAGCTAATCTTTAATTCAAAAGCAGATGGGAAATTCATCAAATTTGTTTTATAGCGCATTTTACCCATTAAATCAGTTTTAGCATAACCAGTTTTTCCATTGGTATAGTCTAAAGATTTAAATCCACTATTTTCATCATGTAGAACTTCAAATAAATATCCAAAATTTGAGTTTGATGATCCTACATCTGCTTTAAGTAAATATGAGTTATGATCACCACCGCTTAAAAGAAGATTAGATTTAAAACTTGTTGGAATAGGTGTTGAAACATAGTTTAATGCACCTCCAGTCGAATGAGGTCCATACTTTATTTGAGAAGAGCCTTTCCTTGCTTCAACTGCATACATTCGCCCCGCAGTTGGAGAATAATATGCTGCAGGTGAAGCATAAGGAGCTGGTGAGATAGGAATACCATCTTCCATTAAATTTATTTTAGAACTTCTTTCAACACCAGTACCTCGCATTCCAATATTTGGACGTAAACCAAAACCATCTTCTTCTTGAATATAGACGCCTGGGACTCTACTTAAAATTCTATTTATATCTGTATCATTATATCTTTTAATATCAGCTGGGTTAACTACATCACTAGAGCCTGGTGATCTAAGAAATGGATTATCTAATCTGGTAATATTCTGAATAACTACCACTGGATCTAATTCTATTATTTTTGGTTCTAATTTAAAAATAACAATATTTTTTACTTCTTCACTTTCCAATTCTTTGGTTATCGAAGTAAAACCTACAGCACTTGCTTCAAGCGTAAACGATGAAATTTCTGTAGGTAATTCTATTTGAAAAAACCCATTATCATCTGATGCAGACCCAATATTTTCATTAACAACTATTATGTTTATATCGGCTAAAGGTTCTTGATTGGAATTATTAATAACTCGACCAGTTAATACTATCTGAGCATTTATATTTGAAATGAATAAAAACGATACTATTAGATATAACCAATTTTTCATTATTTATATTCTCCCCTGCTATTTATTTTATTTTAAGATACTTTTTTCCATACATAGGTCAATCCAGATAATGATAAAAACCATGCTAATAATTCAATTAGACTAGGGTCTCCATTATATCCAAATAGTCCTTTTAAGAGACTACCCACATATCCCTTATCATGCATAAGAGGATATGATCCATCTGCTAGTTTAGCTGGGTTAATATCCCAAATTCTTCCATAGTCTGGAATAATCCCCGCTGATTCTAATTCATGAATCCCATAAGCAAACATACCTGCAGCAACAAAAATCAATAAAATTGAACTAACATTAAAAAATGTTTTTAGTGGTACTTTTTTACCTTGAACAAAGATAAGATATCCCATTCCTATCCCCATTACTGCACCCAACAATGAGAGGCTAATTGATAATCCGCCCTGTTTCATCATAACGCCATATAAAAAAAGAATTGTCTCTATACCTTCCCGAAACACTGAGACAAAAGCTAAAAGAAAAATACCAAGTCCCACTTTATTACTTGATAAGGCCTGCTCTGCTTTACCCTTAAGATCTTCAGCAATATTTTTGTTTTTTGCCATCCATACAATAACAGTGCCCAAAACACCGGCAGCAACAATCATCACAATACCTTCAAATAATTTCCCAGCTTGCCCTTTAAATCCACCAGCAAATTGCTGGAACAAAAATGACCCTACAACACTAGCAGCCAAAGCAACAAAGACTCCTTGCCATAGCTTAGTAATCGATTCATTTTGGTTGGTTTGTTTCAAAAAGGTATATAGGATACCAACTATTAGTGTCGCTTCTAATACTTCTCTAAAAACAATTATTAGTTCAGCCATTTTTTTCTCTTTGAGTTGTTGATTTTTCTTTCACCTTCAAAAGCCTTTGACTATCAATAAAGAGTGATCAAAGGCTTTTAGAGGGTTTTACACGCTTCGAAAACAGATAATGAGACTTAGTCTCATTATTGAATATTAAGGTCACCTACATATTTATGCAAATCTTTTTTAAGGAATTAATTTGACATGCGTTTATTACTTTTCGTAAAATAGACTGACCAGTCGGTTTATTATGAATCAGACAGCACAACATGTAAGAAAAGATCAAATCCTAGATGCAGCACTTTCTGTTCTAGTGCAAAACGGTTATGAAGGATCAAGGATGGATGATGTTGTTGGCAAATCCAAATTGAGTAAAGGCGCAATCTATTGGTATTATAAATCCAAAAAAGCAATGTACTTGGATTTAATAAACTTTTGGGTGATGCGCTATAGCGTTAAGATCAATCACCTTGTTGAGAATAACCAACCAGCCTCAGAGCAATTGAAATCATTATTTAGTTACTTTATTGATCAATATGAATCTGACCCTGATCCCTTTATTGCACTTACAGAGTTTTGGTCAATGTCTCAAAAAGATGCAGATTTTAAAAGAAAACTTCAAAAAGTTTATTCGCATTTTCTTGATGTTCTTGAAGAGATTATTAATAAAGGTGTAAAAAATGGTGAGTTTAAAAATGTAGATATTAGGATAACTGCTATGTCTATCATGTTGAATGTTGAATCCATTAATTGGTTTACCATCTTTGAACCTCATGGAGTTAAAGCTCGGCAATATATCGAGACTATTACTGAATTCATTCTTGCTGGTCTATTAAAAAAGAAATAAAAAGGTTATTATGAGTAAACAATCAACGCAATTCAAAACCGGGGGACAATTTCTCTTAGAATCAATTTTTGATACAGAAATGTTTTCAAGAGAAGATTTTTCTGATGAACATCGTGACATATATAATATGGTGATGGATTTTGACCGCGATCGAGTCCTTTCACAAAAAGATGAAATTGAAAAATACAATCCTGAATTATGTAAGTCTTTACTTAAAGAATTAGGAGAACTTGGGCTACTTGGAATCGATATACCGGAAAAATTTGGAGGGATTGATGTAGATAAGATTACATCGGCCATTGTAGCTGAGGCTTTAGTGTACAGTCCATCAATAGCTGTAGCCTGGGGTGTTCAAACCGGTATTGGCTCATTACCTTTAATCTGGTTTGGTACTGATAAACAAAAAGAGAAGTTTTTACCCGCATTAGCTACCGGAGAAATGATTTGTGCCTACGGCTTAACCGAACCTTCATCTGGATCAGATGCAACTGAGGCAAAAACAACAGCAACACTTACCGATGATGGAAAACATTATATTTTAAATGGGGAAAAAATATTTATTACAAATGGAGGGTGGTCAGAATTGTTCACCGTTTTTGCGCAAGTTGATGGAAATAAATTCAGTGCTTTTCTTATAGAAAAAGACACAGAAGGATTCACTATTGGCCAAGAAGAAAAAAAATTAGGGATGAAAGGGTCCTCTACCACTCCTTTAATATTTCAAAATGCTAAAATACCTGCTGAAAATTTGCTCTATGAAGTTGGTAAAGGAGCAACAATTGCATTTAATTGTTTGAATATTGGCCGGTTTAAACTTGGATGTTCTTGCCTAGGTGGATCAAAAAGGGCGATTGATGCTGCCACTGATTATGCAAAAGATAGAAAAGCATTTGGAACCACAATTTCAAAACTTGATGCAATCATAAAAAAAATAGGTGAAATGACAATTAGAGCTTTCGCAACTGATAGTATGATTTATAGAACTATTGGTTTATTGCAAGATGAGATTGATCTATTGGATAATAAAGATCCTAAATATTATATCCATATGGGTGAAGCTATGGAAAAGTTTGCTATTGAGACATCGATGGTAAAAGTATTTGCAAGCGATACCAGTCATTATATACTTGATGAAGCACTTCAAATTTTTGGAGGTTATGGATTTCTTGAAGACTATCCAATAGCTTCAGGATATCGTGATGACCGTATTAACCAAATTTGGGAAGGTACTAACGAGATAAATCGACAGATTATTGCCGGTTTCATTATGAAAAAAGCTTTAACTGAAGAACTACCATTTCACGATGCTATTCGTACAATTGATGATTATTTATCCAATGATGAACAAAAGTCATCTAATGAAACTTTAATGAACGAATGTCAAGCAGTGGAAAATTCAAAAAAATTAGCTTTATTAATTTTCAATGAAGCACTTTGTAAGTATGGACAAGATTTGAGGCATGAGCAACAAATAACAGAAATTTTCTCAGATATTTTTACTGATATTTTTACTGCAGAAAGCACAATTGTTCGTGCAAATAAAATCATGAATAGTGATTATTCAGAACCCACAGTAATAGATATCGCAAAAGTGTATACAACTGAGATGGAACAAAGGATTATGGCTAAAGTCCATACTGCAACTATGGCTATATTTGATGAGGAGACATTGCCAGTTTTTGAAAAAAAATTATTAGAGTTTAAAAATCGTATGCATTTAAAGAATAATGTGATTGGCTTAAAACGAAAAATAGCACAACATGTATTTGATCAAAATAAATATCCCTATTAGGAGAAGAAAATGAGTAAATCAGTTATTATAGATGCTGGCCGTTCGCCAGTAGGTATAAAAAATGGACAAATGATTGGTATCCGACCTGAAGACCTAGCAGCGCAAATCGTTACCAAATTACTGGAACGAAACAATTCAATTAGCGCTGATATGATTGAGGATGTTGTGGTTGGCTGTGCTTTTCCTGAAGGACCACAAGGAATGAATATTGGGAAAACGGTTGGAATTCTTGGCGGATTACCGGAAGCATCAACTGGTAAAGTCGTTAATCGCTTTTGTGGATCATCTATGGATGCAATCCATCAAGTTAGTGCTGCGATTGAATGTGGAGATATAGATGTGGGATTAGCAGTTGGTGTTGAAGATATGTTTTCCGTTCCGATGGGAGGATTTGCGCCAGATTTTCACCCGGAGCTAGCTGAACAAGAATATTATATTGGAATGGGAGAGACTGCTGAGAACTTAGCAAACGACCTAAATATTTCCAGAGAAGATCAAGAAGAATTTGCGATTGCATCGCATGAAAAAGCATTAAAAGCATCTGCGGATGGGAAATTTGATCAAGAATTAATTCCTATTAATGTCAATGATGAAGTCACCGTTAAGAATGATGAGGGTCCACGTGAACCAGATGTCGAAAAGATCAAGAGCTTGAGCCCAGCCTTCGTTGAAGGTGGAACAGTGACAGCTGCAACCAGTAGCCCAATATCAATAGGCGCCGCTGCGGTATTAATGACCAGTGACACTTTTGCGAAAGATAATAACTTAAAACCTCGATCAGAAATAACTGCTAGAGCAGTAGCCGGTGTTCATTGGAATCGAATGGGAATGGGGCCACTACCTGCAACTAAAAAAGCTTTAGCCAAAGCAGGATTAAAAATGAATGCAGTTGAAACTATTGAACTTAATGAGGCATTTGCAGCACAAGCATTATATGTTATTCGCGAAGGTGACTGGGATCAAAATAAAATAAATCATAATGGAGGCGCAATTGCCTTAGGACATCCTCTAGGCTGTTCGGGCGCAAGGATTATTACCACACTTATTAATGTCATGGAACAGCAAAACACAAATGTGGGATTAGCAACCATGTGCATAGGTGGAGGGCAAGGAATCGCAACAATAATTAAAAGGTTATAATTGATGAGTAAAGAAATAAATAAAGTAGCTGTTTTAGGCGCTGGAACTATGGGAGCCCAAATTGCTGGACATTTTAGCAATGCTGGTATCCCTTCCCTCCTTTTTGATATCAATCCTGAACTCGCTCAAAAAGGAGTTGATGGATTAACAAAACTGAAACCTGCACCTCTTTATAAACCAAAAAATTCTGAATCAGTAACACCATGTACATACGATAATGATCTTGAAAAACTTAAAAATGTTGATCTAGTTATTGAAGCTGTTGCTGAGAACCTAGAGATTAAACATACGGTATACAAAAATGTTGTCCCCCATTTAAATGATTCTGTGATTATGACATCAAATACTTCAGGAATTCCGTTGGCAGATCTTATCAAAGTCTTACCTGATGAATTGCAATCTCGATTTATGATTACACACTTTTTTAACCCTCCTAGATATATGCGGCTATTGGAACTTGTCAAAGGACCAAAAACAGATGAATCTGTCTATAATATGCTCGCAAATATTGGTGAAGATATTTTAGGGAAAGGAATTGTTCACGCCAAAGATACTCCAAATTTTATCGGGAATCGAATCGGGGTCCACGGAGGAAACAATGCTATTAAACTAGCCATTAAAATGGGCCTAACTGTGGAAGAAGTAGATAAATTAACTGGAACGATTGTTGGACGTCCAAAAAGTGGAGTTTTTCGAACTACTGATATAGTCGGACTAGATGTGCAAGCTCATGTCTCTTCAACAAGTTATGATAATTTACTTGATGATGAAGCACGAGAAGTCCTCAAAGCTCCTGAAATATTGCAAACACTTATAGATGATGGCCGGCTTGGGCAAAAAACTAAGGCAGGATTTTATAAAAAAACTGATGATGGAATTCTATCAATTGACCTCAAGACTGGTGAATATAATCCTCAAAAAAAGGTGAGATTTGATGGATACCGATTAGCAAAAAGCTATCAGTCAGTTGGTGATAGATTGAAAGCTCTTGCCTTTAGTGATGATAAAGCGGGAAAGTTTTTCTGGGAAATCACGGCTGACTCATTAATCTATTCAGCAAACCGTGTTCCTGAAATAAGTGATGATATAATTAACATAGATAATGCTATGAAATGGGGATACGGTTGGGAGCTAGGACCCTTTGAAGCATGGGATGCAATCGGAGTAAAAACATCTGTTGCACGAATGGAAAAAGAAAATAAGAAAGTCCCTAAGTGGGTAAAGAAAATGCTCGATTCAGGACGAGAAACTTTTTATAGAACCCAGGATGGGAAAAAAACTTACTATGACCCACTTTCTTCATCTGATAAAACTATTCCACAAAATGACAAGGTTATAAATCTAAATCTTCTTAAGTCAGGTGGAAAAACTGTTAAGAAAGATTGGAGCGCAAGCCTAATTGATTTAGGTGATGGCGTACTAAATGTTGAGTTTCATTCTGCACTTCAGCCCACATTAAATCCAATCGATACTTCAATGGGACAAATCATAAGTGATGGTATGGATTTGCTTGATGCAGGAACTTACAAAGGGATGGTGATTGGACACCAAGGTTCCAATTTTTGTGCTGGCGCCAATTTAGCTAATATGATCCAAAAAATTGAAGCTGGAGCTTGGGAAGAAATGGATGCGCAAGTAAAACAGGTTCAAGATCTTTTGCAACGAGTACGCTTTTCAAAAGCACCTGTAGTTGCGGCACCACATCATCTGGCTTTAGGAGGTGGGTTTGAATTAGTAGCTCCTGCTGCTCATCGTGTAGCATTGGGTGAGCTTTACATTGGAGCCGTAGAGGTTGGTGTAGGGTTGATTCCTGGAGCTGGTGGTAATCTTAGATTGATTTTAAATCTCATGGAAAATAGTGGATCTGGAAGAATGAATTCTTTTCAAGTCGCACAAAAAGCATTTGAAACAATAGGGTTTGCAAAAGTTGCTACGAGTGCCGATGAAGCCAAATTCCATGGATACTTACTTAAAACAGATACAATCATATTAAATAATGATCAACGCATATTGGCTGGCAAGCAAAAAGTCTTAGAATTAATTGAAAATAATTATGAACCTCCAACCTATAGAGATGATTTAAAACTACCGGGAGCGGGAGGACGTACTGCTATGGCTATGGCCTTAAAAGGATTTAAAGCACAGGGGAAAATTTCAGCTCATGATGAATTAATCGCAAAAAAACTTGCCTTTGTTCTTACGGGAGGTGATAAAGCAGGCCTCACAAAATCCGTTGAGGAACAATATCTATTAGATATAGAACGTGAAGCTTTCGTATCATTAGCAGGAGAGTCACTAACTCAAGAGCGTATAAGATACATGCTCAAAGTTGGAAAACCACTGCGAAATTAGCTCTGTTTCTTCCTTATCGATAAATTTGATATTATTAGATAATTAATAATATCTATTTAAATTTCTTTACTTATTTATTAGTAAAAAATTTCCATATAGTGACACAAGAATCAGATAACCAGTTGAATACCATTATCAAAGTCAGCGCCGTTATCGCTGTCTTATATTTATTTTTAGTTAGTATTGGCATGGTTGGCACAGCTTTTAAAGGAATGGGTCGAGATTTTGCTGAAGGTTTATTCTCAAGCAATGCTAGTGCTTTCATCGGATTATTTATTGGCATATTAGCGACAGGATTAATCCAAAGTTCCTCGACAACAACCTCCCTAGTCGTTGGAATGGTTGCTGCTGGAACTTTTGGAGATGACCCTCAACTTGCAGTGGCTGCAGCGGTACCTTATATAATGGGTGCAAATATTGGAACCAGTATAACAAATACCATTGTATCACTTGGTCACATTGTTCATAAAGAAGAATTTAGACGCGCATTTTCAGCATCGGTTGTTCATGATTTTTTCAATATTTTTGCCGTTATAGTCATTTTTCCGTTAGAAATGATTTTCGGCATTGTAAGCCGCTCAGCAATGTGGCTATCATCTATTTTGATAGGCACCGAATCCATAGCCTTTAAAAGCCCAATAAAATTAATAACAGCTCCAACAGTAAAATGGATTAGCAATTTTTTTAAACAACAAGACTCCATTGATCCATATATCTTACTTCTTATTGTTGCCCTTGCATTACTTTTCTTCTCATTAAGAAGTTTAACAAAGTTGATACGAAGCCTCGTAATGCTACGATTGGAAAATTTCTTTGATACACATATTTTTAAAACTGCGCTACGCGCAATGTTTTTTGGGGTATTGATTACAGTATTAGTTCAAAGCAGTTCAATAACAACGTCTCTTGTAATTCCCCTTGCAGGGGCTGGAATTTTGCGCCTCAAACAAATTTTCCCTTATACTTTGGGAGCAAATATTGGAACCACAATCACTTCTCTTCTTGCAAGCATGGTTTCAGGAACAATAGCGCCATTATCAGTAGCACTAGCTCATTTATTATTTAATATTTTTGGGATTGGACTATTATGGCCCATTAAAAAAATAAGGTATATACCAGTTAAGTTAGCTGAATTATTTGCGGTTCGCGCATCGGTGAATAAAATGTTTCCGATCTTATACATTATAATTGTGTTTTTTATTATTCCTATACTATTAATTTCAATCGTGAGGTAAATCATGACAATATTCAAAGATATATTAGCAATTTGGAAATCAGATAACCTTCTTTCTCAAGCATGGGAAGACTCACTTAGGATGTTATCTCTTTCGAATGATATTTTTGTTCAATCAATACAGTACTTTAATTCAGGTGAGAATATTGATGCGGTTAAAGCACTAAAAAAAGAAGATCAATCAATTAATGACTATTATCAACTTGTACGCCGGAAAGTATTAACTCATTATTCCATTGACAAACCTCCTATTGATACTTCTGGCGGTTTAACTTTGATAAATATGGTTGTTGACATAGAAAGAATAGGCGATTATTGCAAAAATATTTCAGACCTAACTCTTATGCGAGAAGGCCCTATGAATTTTGGAGAGTTAAGTAATGAAATAAAATCTATTGAAGAAGAAGTCGAGTCTCGTTTTACTAAAACAATAAAGGCAATCCAAGATCAAGATGAGGCCCTTGCTGATGAGCTGCTAAAAAGTTATAAAAAAATGATAACAAAAGTATCGGATGATATTGTTAAAAACGTTGCTTCCGGAAAAATTCAGTTTAAGGACAGCTCTCAAGGTGCAAGTATTGTATTATACGCTCGCTACTTAAAACGAATTGGTGCTCATTTAAAAAATATTACATCTACAATTGTTAACCCTTATGATAGAATTGGATATAATCAATAAGTAAACTGGCTTAAGAATTTAGATTAGATAATATTTAGACTTTTTTAGAATTATATTCTTCATATAATTCGTGAACAATCCCATCTGGCAATCCTGATTGCGGCACGATCATTTTATCCACTTTTGCCCATTTCATTATTGACAAATATATTTTACCTGCATGAGTAATAACATCCGCACGATCTGGCCTCAATTCTAGTTCTGTGATTCGGTCATGAATGCTATAAGGTTGAACCATATCAATTATATCCTTAATCCTATTGAACTCGATTTCATTATTATTTCTTATTTCTGACATTGAAAATATTTTATTGATATTACCTCCACTACCAATTGCCTTTATTAAACCTGATACTTTAGTCCTTTGGTCTTTGACCCAACTTTCCATTTCTTTCCAATTTAAGGGAGTTACTTGATCTTTTAATAAACGGACGGATCCAATAGGGAATGATCTGGAAATAGCTTTAACTCTTTTTACTATAAAACTGACTTCAGTACTCCCTCCACCCACATCGATATATAAATAATCTCTTTCGGGGTTCAAATGGTACTCAATGTGATTAGACATAATTATCTTAGCTTCTTTTTCTCCTGAAATGATCTCGAGATTAAGATTGGTCGCTAAGTTGATCTGGTCTACTAGGTCTTGTCCATTTTTAGCTGTTCTTAAAGCAGAAGTTGCACATGCCTTATAAGATATTGGATCATATGCATCTATCATTAGATGAAAAGCCTGGATTGTTTTCACTAATTTTTCACTATTATCTTTTGAAATTTTACCTAAAGTAAATGCGTCCTCTCCCAGGCGAAGAGGCATTCGAATAAGAGATTCTTTTATAAATTTTATTGAATCAGAATTTTGTAGGACTCTACAAAATAGAAGGCGCATTGCATTACTTCCGATATCGATCGCAGCAAATTTAAAACCGGTTTCCATTAATCGTTCAACTTCATCAAGTTATATATTAGTAGTGAACAGCAACGATATTAATTGAAATAATTTCATAGAATCATAAACAATTTATCTTTTATTTTAATCATTATTGTAATGAAATAATGAAGAAACTTAATAAAGCATTAAAAATAGCCGCTAAAATCCATAATGGGAATAAAGGGGGAAAGAATAATCCGGCCATACTTCACCCCATACGTGTAATGCTAAAAATGGATGATCAATTATCAAGAACCGTTGCGATATTGCATGATGTAGTTGAATCAGGAAAAATGACAGTTGATGATTTAAGAAATCAAGGTTTTGATAATAAAATTTGTTGTGCTGTCGACCTCCTATCTCGAAGAAAATGGGAATCGTATAATCACTATATTAAACGTGTGAAAACAAGCAAACTTGCAATTAAAGTAAAAATCGCTGACTTAGAGGACAATTATATTACAAGGAATAATAAAAAGAAGTTGTCGAAACTGGATAAGTCAAAGATAAAAAAATATAAAAGAGCCTATAAAAAACTAACCGGATTAAAATTAATACTATAATTTGAATAATATTTTATAGATGCAAATAATCACTTATTAATAATCTATAACATTAATGTTAAATTAACCTTAAATATGATATCTATATATTATGGAACTACCTGCTGAAGCACTCAATTTAATTTCAAGATTTTCGTTTAACTTTATAATAGTTTTTATAATTATAAAGATTATTTATAATCGAAATAATAGTAAGAATGATGACTTTGTTTTTACCTACTTTATGTTTAATGCATTGATTTTCTTCTTTGCTTATATACTTGGAAATATCACAATCAATTTAGGGTTTGCTTTTGGCCTTTTTGCTGTTTTTGCAATTTTACGCTACCGGACCGATACAATTCCTATTAAAGAAATGACTTATTTATTTATTGTTATAACAATCGGAGTCATAAATGCACTGAGTGGATCAACAGTATCGTTTGAAATTTTATTAATTGCAAATTTGATCATAACTCTAATGGCTTATGTATTAGAAAATTTCTGGCAAAGCCATTATCTGATAACTCGGACAATTATATATGAAAATGTTGAGAATATAAAGCCTGAGAATCATAAAGAGTTATTATCGGAACTCAATAATAATACAGGTTTCAATATAGAAAAGTTTGAAATAGAGTCAATAAACTTTCGTAGAGGCGCTGCTAGAATAAAGATATTTTCTAGAGAATAAAAACTTTATAAAGACTATAAGATTAGGTGTGCTTACACGAAAATTATTTTTATTTCCTATCCTTCTCTTGAGTGCTTCATATGCAATTGATGATAATCTGTCACGGGGCAGTTTAATCCTTGAGAAAGAACTTCCTTTCAATCTTTCAATTGAGCTAGAACAAAGTCTGAGACTTGAAGATCAATCAAGAAGATTTAAACAGACATTTACTGAAGTTGGCTTATCATATGATATTAACAAATATATTAAAGTTGAGATACCCTATAGATATGCAATTTTTAAAGATAAGAAAAAACAAAGAATAAGTTTCTCAAGCACTTTAAAAATTAAAAAGAATAATAGTACTTTCAGATACAAAGGAAGAATTCAAAGCACATATGAAGATGAAAATAGAGAAGATGTGGTCAGAAATAAATTCACGTATGAACATGAAATAAATAATAAATATGAGCCGTTTTTATCATTTGAGATATTAAGCCCATATGATAAAGAGTTGAAGAATGTTGATGACTATAGAATTTCTATTGGCAGTGAAATTAATCTACCCAATAAAACTTCATTAAAACTCTATTATATATATCAAAAAGAAGGTTTATTAGAAGAATATCTCATTAAAAATAATATTATTGGAATCACCTGCAATTTAAAATTATAATCGATTTATTCGTGACCTTTGATCTTATTTAATAGCTCATATTGCTCTAGATTAAGATTATTAAACTCAACATTAAATACTGAAATATCATATACCGGAGATTCTTTGGTCCATTTTTTTGGTTTAAGATCTTTTCTCCCGGGATAATCAATTTTAGATAAAACATATCGCATCGCATTCAATCGAGCAATCATTTTATTATCTGAATTAATAATGACCCACGGCGAATCATCCGTAGATGTTCTTCGAAACATTTGTTCTTTGTAATCAGTAATTAATTGCCATTTTTTATGAGCTTGCCAATCATTTGATGATAGCTTCCAATATTTTAATTCATGATTTTTCCTAAAATAAAATCTCATTTCTTGATTTTCTTTTGAGATAGATAAATATATTTTAATTAAGATCAATCCATTGTTTATCAATCCCCTTTCCCAGGCATTAACCTTTTTCATAAAATATTTATATTGATTTTCGGAGCAATAACCCATAGCTGGCTGAATAACAGCCCTTGAATACCAACTGCGATCTAAAAAAGTGATAATCCCAGGTTTTGGCAATCTCTTTTCCCAAGTTTTAAACCAATTTTTTTCTTGTTTTTTATTGGGGACACCTAGTTCTACAATTTTTGCTGCTTTTGGCATAAGATTTTCAATAAACCTTTTAATAATTGAACCTTTACCTGCAGCATCGCGGCCTTCAAGCAAAATCAAAATTCTCTGATTTGTTTCAACGACCCACTCCTGAAGTTTTAATAATTCTACCTGTAGTCGTCTCTTTTCTTTTCTGTATTGATTATCATTTAATTCTGAGTATTCTGTTCTATTATATATAATCATTGTCGCTTTAAGTAACTTTCAGTGAAAATATTATCTTTCAACCCTTGGTCATAATTGACTTCAAGAACTTCAAGCTCAGTGCTATGTGCTTTTTTCATATTATGCATAGTCATTTTGATGGCTGTCCAGTACTCTCCATTTTTTATATGATTTGGAATATCCAAAACTTTGAAACGATTATTTTTCTTATCATAAAATTCGACTTTTTTCATCAAAAAGTTTTGTTGGTCGACCCAAACAACCCTTGAACTATATTGAGTTTCTCTTTCAATAGGCATTGCATTTACTTTATAACACTTTATGCCATTAATTGATTCTTCGCCTATTAGTTCATATTTATCAGAATCTAACTCCCTTACTGAAAGATCTTCATAGCTAAAGTCAGATCCTTGGAAACTGCGTGATTTTTCTGTAGCACGAATTCTTTTTACTTTTTTTAATGCAGGCAAATATAACCATTGATCATCTCCCTTACCATCAATTCGGTCCCAATTCAAAAAAGCCGTCCCTTTTACTTCTCTAGGTTGAGAAAAAACCAAAAGTGATTTAGTCTTAAAAACTCCATCCTCGTATTTTTTTTCTATGCTTTTCAAAACTCTCGATCGTGACCTTTTCTTCCCCCCTCTAATAGATATTAATGTCATTTTTAATTGTGTTTCAGAATCTAATGGGGATTTTATTTGGTCTACTTTTTCCATAATAGACCTGCCTGTTGGTTGAGTAAATAGAATGCTTGAGAATAAAATGGATGAAAGGATAACTCTGATCATATTAGAATTTAACTTATTAGAAGTTGTAAATAATGCCCACTCTAGTATTGGAAAAATCTTCCATAAGAGTGAATTTATTCTCAAGATTGTTTTTATCACCAATAAACTTTGTAACCCCGGCTTCAACTTTCCAATTAATCCATGGAGAATATGCAAGACTAGCTCCAAGCATCTGACCTTTTTCATCCAAATTCATCATAACATTACCATTGACTTCTAAGCGATCATCCATAAAAACACCGGAGGAACTCAAGAGTAATGCTTGATCACTAAACATGGCAAAGGGAGTGCCCATTCCTGGTTGAAAATTAATAGTGGGTAATCCTACTAATTCCTGAGAATAGGTATGATACCAATCATATGTTTCATCAAATATTTTATTACCTATCAATTGAAGCACAATTGTCATATCTGAAAGTGTAGTGTATTCAATTTGAAACACTGACTGGAGATAGTTTACTTCTTGTTGGAATTCATATAAATCTAGAGGCGTTTTAAATATATTCAGTTTTAATAAAGGATTTTTAGTTTTAAATAAAGCTGACTCCATTCGTAAGGTTAAATCGCCAATAAAAGTAACAAAGTCTAAACCCAACATTGTTGTTGCACGGTAACCCAAATTTAAATTATTGATTTGAGGAGGGATATTATCTTGAAAAGTTACATTGGCTGTTAGAAGAGTTGGCGACCTATCATTACCATTGAAAATGGAAAGCCCTATATCACTTTCTCCAATTGTTGTTTGAATACGAAACCCAAATTCCCAATCATCTTCAACAGGGTATGCAATCTCTGGCTTTTCAGCAATTGCTAATGGAAAATCTTTTTCACCATAAGGAAATCGATTCACCTCATGTTTTGGGGTAAAAATCCCTTCAAGCTGAAAACTTTTATAATAAACTTTTGCGGAAAATGAAAAGCTTCCAACTTTTTTTCCTGCTCCACTATTAAAAAGGTAATAATAATCATAAGCATTTATATTATCTGTTGGATTATTTCCATCAGCCGCACCCCATGCATGTATTTGCTTACCAACTTTTACTTCACCCCAATCAGGATAATATGCGAAGTAAGCTTCACGAATATCATATTCCCATTCTGAAGGATTATTCCGATGCTCTAATGCAGAGACTATTTTAAAATCAAAATTACCTAAAGTATATCCAAGATTTACGGACATGATGCGATAAGGCAAATCAATTTGAGTTTTATCTGAGGTACGGGTCATCACATAAGGGTTGACCTCACCTGAATAATTGAACTGTGCACTAAGATATGAAATTGAGAGAAATAAAATAAGATTTTTCATCTTGACCTAGAGATATTCAATCTTTTGGTAAACGTTTAAGATTTTTTTCTTGGAATAAATTTGATGATATACCTGTATCTATTTGCAACTTATCAAAAGAGACTTCAGTTGTATGATTTTTTTGAACATCTTTCACAAAAACATAATTCATAACAAAATATCCCTTTAGCTCTATATGCGAGAATTCCTTTTTCTTCTTTATGGCACCTCTCCTATCAAATGATTCTTCTTTAACAAGCATTAATGATTCTTTATCTATCCAAGTTATATGCTTTGAATAGGAGGATCTAACTTTTGGATGAGGTACAACTTCAAGGACATAACATAATTTTTTATCAACCATCACATCATCAAGTCTATTGTAAGTATTTTCATTAGTGTCTCTATTAGATAAATCTTCATAGCTCAAATCTGAGCCCATAAAGGCATCACCTTTTTTCTTTGATGAGATTCGACGAACTTTATTAAATGCAGGTAACCACATCCGCATTTCATCGTCTTTATTATCATGCTCAATTTTTAGAAAAGCAACACCTTTGTCATCCTTTGGCTCCAAAAACCAAATAATCTGTTTTTTGTTTCCTTCCATAGATTTTGAGGCCATTTTATTAACTCTACTTTTTCCTTTTGAATTTGTTAATACCATTTTAGTTACATTGGACATATCCTTTGGTGTTTTCCTAGTATCAACCATTCTTGCAATTTCTATTCCTGTTTGACTTAATATAAGTGAGGTAGTTAAGGTCAGTATCGAGAAAATTTTCATAATGATTAGTCCCTTTTAACTAGTCGTTTTTTTAATAGCTCAGCTAGGGCCGCCAAAACTGTAAGTGTTCCTATAGATGTAGACACCATTGCAAATACCATTAGACCACCAATATACTGTATAGGTACAAATGCTGAAAACAGCAATGCTCCAAAACCCATATTTGATCCTGCATCTAAAATAATAGGATAACCAACATCATCAACTACAGTACGACTTAACTTGTTTGTACCAACAGTTCTTGAAAGGCGTCTATACTGAGATATATAATGGATAGCAAAATCGACACCCACTCCAATAATTACTGATGACAATAAAGCAGTAATATGGCTCAATTCAATTCCAAAATATCCCATAAAGCCAAAATTGATGATCACAGCTGAGGTTAATGGAACTACTGCTAAAATTCCCCATAATATTCTTTTAAAAAAGATTGAAGCAATTATCCCAATAATAATTAATGAAAAAATAATACTCAATGCAGAAGAGCGAACGACCATAATCACTAAATCTCGTAATATTACAATCATTCCAGTAAAGTTCACATTTAGACTAGAGTCCATAATTGCTTTAACTTCTTCAGTCATTTCGTTTACATAAGCAAAAATTTCTTTTGTGGTCATAACTTTAGAGAATGCGGTGATTAATCCAACTTTATAATCATAATCAACCAAACTAGAAAAATCATCAGGATCACCTGACATTGAATACATAGTAAAAAGGTTATTCACTTTATCGCGCTTATCTGGTACAATCTCAAACTTAGGGTCATCATCCATCACAGTTCGGTGCATCTGTTCAACTACATTTGAAATTGAAAAACTAGTGATAACTTTTTCATTTTTCTCCATCGAATTTTGAAGTGTTCGCATACTCAATAGAGTTTTTGGATCTTTCATATCGCCTTCGACTCTTACCCTAATATCAACAGTACCTGTCATTTTATTATCCATAAAATCCATTGTGTCACGAATTTCGGTACCGGGTCTAAAAAAGTTAGTCATGTTAACATCAACAATGACTTTTGATAATCCCGTCAGACCTATTAAAACAAAAAATGCTCCAGTAGAAAAAACATATTTTGGATGTGTTAAAACTACTTTTCCTAGTTTATTTATTAGTTTTTCAAAAATACTGGGTTTAGTAATTGCATTTGATTCTAGGTTCCAGCGCTTGATACTGATAACAGATGGCAATAATAACGAGCTTAAAAACCAAGCCCATGATATACCAATCCCAATTACAACACCATAGCCAAAAAGTGGTTCAAGGGGGGAAAGTGTTAACGTTGCAAAAGCAGCTATTGTAGTAATACTTGTTAGAAAAATAGGAATTAATAGCGAATCCATTGTTGAAGCTATCGCAAGTCGAGTGTCTTCTTTTACTCTAAGTTCTTTGAAAAATTTAGAGATAACATGAACTCCATCGGAATTAGCAATCGTCAAAAGGATAATGGGCATAGAGGTATTTGCAAGCGTAAATAAGAAACGTTCAGAACCCGTCAAATGGTAAATCCACCCCATAGATCCAACCATAGCAAATAAAGATAATCCAATTACCATAATTACCATACCTACTCCAGGTAGACTTCTTAGATTAACTAAAAGGATCATAACCATAATAAGGATTCCAATCCTTGCAAGAATGACTACATCATCACGTATCATTTCTGGCATTGTACCTGTTACATAAGCTTGACCACCATAATAAATCTCATAATTACTTAATATAGGGTCAACAATAGATACTACTTTATCTCTAAAAATATTCAAACCCTCGCTACTATAAGGTTGAACTGTTGTCATAAAATATTCATTATCTTCACTAACAAAACGTTTTTTTATTGTTGGATTTTTTTCAAGATACAGTTTTACATCTTCAACCTCATCTGCCATCATATCTCTATAAGGTTGAAGATCGTCTACTTCCATAAATCCATCCACATTATCCATTCGAGTAGCAGTTGAAATTGAAGTGATTTCCTCAACTTCATTAGTGGCTTCAAGTTGCTCTGCAATGTCCCACAAAGTCGCCAAAGCATCAGGAGTAAAGATGGATTTTCCTTGCTTACCAAAAGCAATGAAGATTACCTCAGTGCTACCAAATTCCTCTTGAATTACATCCCATGAGATTCTTGAGTCAAGTTCTTTTGGAAGAATTTTCATCATATCATCATCAATGATAAAGAAACGAATACCGGATCCAAGGAAAATTGTAGCTATAAGAGAAATAATGATGGTTCTCCATGGATAATCAAGACTTTGAGTAATAAACCATTTCCTTAATGGATGGCTCGAGTATCTAGATTGGATTTCACTCATAAATATTAAACGTCCTTAATGCCTTATAATTATTTCACCTCGATAGGCAATTTGGACTAATCAGACAATCGTCTTACAAATTGTTATCGTGCAGTATTAGTTTACCTATCTTAATAAATCCTAGGCAAACCCTTTTATGATTTGTAGAAATAAACCTATAACTTTGTGCATTAACAATGAATAAATCATTCAAATTTCCTGTAGTAATCCTTGCGAATGGTTCATTCCCATCAACCCCCCTGCCACTGCAACAATTAGAATCAGCAGGCACCGTTATATGTACAGATGGAGCAGCAAATTCTCTAGCACAACTCAGATTGATTCCACATGTGATAATTGGGGATATGGATTCTATAGATCCCAGATATGAATTTAATGGAATTAAAATCCAAGATAAGAATCCTGAAAATTCTGATTTAGAAAAGGCTTTGGATTGGGTAGAAATGAATGATATAAAAGATGTGATCTTACTTGGCGCGACAGGATTTAGAGAAGACATGACTTTAGCTAACCTATATATTCTTTTTGATTACTATAGTAAAGTTTCCATTAAACTAATTACTGATCATTATACCGTTACTTGTCACAAGGGGAAGCAATCATTCACATCCTTTCCTGGAGAAGATGTATCTTTATTTACTCAAGAAGTGAGTACTCTTGTATCGACAACGGCATTAAGATATCAACTGGAAAACTCAGCCATTGACCCTCCCCAAAAAGGGATTTCAAATCAATCCATGGGTTCTACTTTTTCTGTTGAAAGTTCTGGCCCAATCCTCGTTTTTCGCGGCCATACTCAAGAGAATTGATCCATGCATTGGCTTGACCTTTCAGTTGTAGGCCTATATTTATTAGGGCTATTGGGGCTTGGATTTTATAGAATAAAAAATACTGTAGATAACCCCAATGAATATATTCTTGCGGGTCGAAAACTAAGCTTGCCTGGTTTTATAATTACGTTGGTTGCTACATGGTATGGCGGCATTCTTGGAATAGGAGAGAATACTTATTTATATGGTTTACAAACCTGGCTCATTTTTGGATTACCTTATTATATCTTTGCATTTATTTTTGCATTTTTCATTGCCGGAAAGATCAATCAATTAAAATCCATTTCAATACCTGATCAATTTCATCATCGTTTTGGTAAAACCGCTGGCGTAATTAGTGCACTATATATTCTTATTCTATCTAGTCCAGCGCCTTATATCCTAAGTATAGGTATACTAATTCAATTTGCAATTGGAATTCCATTTGGTTTATCACTGATTATATCAACTTGTATTAGCTTAAGCTATATTTGGGCAGGGGGCTTTAAAGCTATAGTTCGTACTGATTACTATCAATTTAGTTTGATGTTTGTTGGATTTATTCTGCTTCTTATTTATTCAATACAATTTAGTGGTAATGTTTCCGAAACATTTAAATCCTTACCTAATAATCATCTCAATATAACAGGTGGTGCATCTATACAGTATATATTAGCATGGTTTTTTATTGGACTTTGGACATTTATTGACCCAGGGTTCTATCAGAGATGTGCTGCAGCCAAATCACCTAAAACAGCAAGAAATGGGATTCTAATCTCAATTGCAATTTGGTTTGTTTTTGATATGATTACCTTAATTACTGGAATGTTCGCTAAGGCATTACTAACTAGTGGAGACCCTCTTTTTGCCTATCCAAAGCTTGGGGCACTGGTTTTACCACCTTTAGCATATGGGTTTTTTATTGCTGGTCTACTAGCAACCATCATGTCTACAATTGATTCCTTAGGATTTATAAATGCAATTACCTTTGGTCGCGATATTTTGTGGAGGATTCAATCAACATCTAAATTGAAAGAAGAATCTGAACACAATACAATTCATTTTGTTCGAAAAGGTTTGACTGTAACGGGTTTTATTGCATTGGCATTAGCTTTTATGATTCCTTCTGTTGTAAAGCTTTGGTATGTAATAGGTTCAATACTCGTTCCAGGATTGGTGATTCCATTTCTTTTATCTTTTTCAAAAAAAACATATTCAATCTTACCTGTCATGATCTATCCAGTTATTATCGGATTGATATGGACGATCCTAGGTAAAGCATTAGGCGAATATCCTCTAAACCTTGAACCGTTTTACCCAGGCATATTAACATCCATAGTTATGTATGGGTTAAAAGGAAAAAATGGGTAAAGAAATAGAAAGAAAATTTCTAGTAGATCAATCTTCACTACCAAGCGATATTAATGGTACAGAATATTCTCAAAGCTATATATCTATTAATGAGAGTGGTGTTGTTAGAGTGAGAATTAAAGAAGAAACTGCAGTATTAACTATTAAGTCAGGTGGGCTAGAAATAAGTCGGGATGAATTTGAGTATGAAATCCCTTTAGAAGACGCTAAAGCTCTTCAAAATATTTTTAATAATGAAATTATTTATAAAACACGTTATAATATTATTTATAAAGGAAAAAAATGGGAAGTTGATCAATTTCACAAACAGAATAAAGGCCTATGGATCGCAGAAATTGAATTAGAATCTGAAGAAGAATCTTTTGATGTGCCTGAATGGGTTTTAGAAGAAGTAACTGGCGATGAAAAATATTATAATTCTAATTTATCGAAACACCCCTACAATTCATGGCAAGAATGATCAAATCCTTTTTATTATTAATACCTTGTATGCTTCTGAGTGAAGAAAATATCTGGAAGACAATACATGACAAAAGAGAGTATTCAATTAGCGGTGTCGCCCTCTTTAAAGACGGATATATTGTTGTACATGATAATGAAGAAAAGCAGGAGCCACGAATCAGCTATCTTGATAAGAAATTAAATATTTCAAAACTAATATGGCCTGAGCCTATGTTACCATTTGACTTAGAAGCTGTAGCGAAATTTCCAAATATTAAGGGACGTTTTATTTTTATGGAAAGTACTGGAAAATGTTACGAGACATTTATTGATCAAAAAGATTTTCGTATAGACCTTTTACGAACTTTCACATTACCGAAGCTTAAATTAAATATGAACTTAGAAGGGCTTACTATTTTTCAATCGGCTCAGGGAATTGTATTCATTTATGGAGATCGCGGGTCAGATTTAAGGGCATCCACCTTATTTACAGTCTTCTTTAATCCAAAGAATAATGAATTTTATGATATTAAATCATACCAGTTTGATCTCCCAAAACCATATCCACATAAAAGAAATATTGCAGATCTCGCTATCAATTCTGAAGGTTTTGTATGGTCATCAGCTACATCGGATCCTGGAGATGATGGTCCATTCTCTACAGCCATCTACGAAATAGGGAAAATAAATATAGTTGGTTCATTTAATCCAATTCACTCAAGCCTGCAAAAACCACTCATGGTATTTTCAGATCAAAAAGTTGAGGCTATAACATTCAAAAATAGAGATTTGATTTTAATGACAGATAATGAGAATTTTGGGTCTACATTTTTATTAATAAAATCAAAATAAAAAATTTCAAGATGTTTACATTAAAGCAATATTTGTTTAATAATTAAATATTAGAATTGATCAAGATGTCATTGATAAAAAAATACATTATCTGGGGGCTTATATTATTCCCATTATTAAGCCAAGGTATTGACCACTCAGAAAAAATTGTAATAAAGAAAACCCTTCTGGGATTAAACCTTTCTGGAGAAACTGATTATAGAACTAATAAAACTGGGTTATTCTATCGCCATTATGATTTTGGAGTCGCTTTTCCACTTGCTAAAACATGGTCTGCAGCAATTCAATACCGTAATATATATGTACAAAAAGATGGAGCGTGGGTTTTAGAAAAACGTCCACATGCGCAAATACAAAAAACTATCAATACAGATCTTTTAAAATGGACTATAAAGTCAAGACAAGAATACAGAATTAGGAGCGGTAGAGATGATGCAATGCGTAACCGCATTAGAATTAAAGGTAAATCGAATAAAACCTTTTATAGGCTAAAACCATACTTCGGAAATGAATTTTTTTATGATATGGAGAAAAATTCCTATAATAAAAATCGGTTTACATTTGGATTTGATTTTCCAAAAGGAAAGTTAGGTATCCCTACAATCTATTATAAATACGATGTATCTCTTTCGGATGAAAAATGGGTAACTGCATTTGCAGGTTTAGTTTTTCAAATAACAATATAAACTTATATTATCTATAATTCGTTGGTTAAGCAATGAACAGCCCCGCCACTAAGGCGAAATTGTGTTGTGGGTACTGTAATGTGCATAACATCCAGCTCTTTTAGTAATGGTAAAACTTTTTTTGATTTAAACCGTGTAGGCCCAACTAAATAACCTGGTAACGGTTCGCAATTAACTGCAAATTCACCTAGCTTTTGATTAGTGCCAACAGCATCTTCTGGCTCCACTTCAACTAATTCGATATTTTTCCCCTTAGCAAATTGGCGCAAGTTTTCAGCCGATTTATTTTCCATTAGTTCAGTACATGCTATGACAGCTGCTAATTTATTATCCTTATTAATTACAGGCGTAAACAGTGTATCAATATGAAAGATGTTTGATTTCATAATGACCAGATCATCAACATTAAATTCTTGTGCTACCCATTCGGCGCCCTCAATATTGTTTCTGCAAGCTCCTGAAAATAATACCTTATCTCCAGGACAATAATAAAATTCACCACCCTCAGCAGTTGCTATTGAATCGTTTGGTATCCGTTTAGTTTCATAACCCATAGATTCGAGCATTATTTGCATTATATCTGCTTCAACCTGACGGGCTTTCTCACGAAACTTTGATATAATAGTTTTTCCATTTTGATCGCTTATAAATAAGTCTCTAACAAAAACAAAGTCATGCTTTCGTTCTTCTTTATTCTGTTGATCTAAAAAATTGGGGAAATCAATCTCAACAATTTCAAATGGCAACTTATTGAATAATTTTGTCATCATGTACATTTCAATTTCAACGAGTTCCTGGTTTGGAACAACGCCCTCTTTCATTGCAGGATTATTTTCATAGATTGGAGTGCCATGACCCCACCATTTATGTTTTGGTAAGTGAGAGATTAAAATTTTCATGCCTTGAGGCTCTGAACTTATTTATTTTTCCATATCTTCAGAATATTTTCCCAAAGTTGCCAAACTATTGAGCTTGGCTCTATGCATAAACGCACCTTGTGCTGCAGTAACATTCTCACTTTTTCCTAGCCAAGCTTTAAGTGCAGGTTGTTGTAAAGCACGTCCATAAGAAAATGATAAATTCCATGGTTTATTATCATCTAATATTTGATTCATCTTGTTCAAATGTGCCGTAGCATCTTCATCACTTTGGCCACCTGAAAGAAATGCTATTCCAGGGACAGCTGTTGGTACTGTTCTAGCAAAACATTGTAAAGTTGCCTCTGCCACTTCATCAACATTAGCTCTATCACTTGCACCATATCCTGAGAGTACCATATTAGGTTTTAGTATCATTTGCTCAAATTGTACTCCCTGAGAGTACAATTGAAAGAATACGGTATGAAGCACCTCTTCCGTTACAACAAAACTATCATCAATATCATGTTTCCCATCCATTAATATTTCAGGCTCAACAATAGGAACAATATCATTTGCTTGACAAAGCGCAGCATATCTTGCCAAGGCGTGAGCATTTGTACTTATACAATATCCGCTTGGATTATCTTCTGTAATATTGATTACAGCACGCCATTTAGCAAAGCGTGCGCCCAACTCACGATATTCTTTAAGTCTCTCATCTAATCCATCTAATCCATGAGTAATTTTTTCACCTTCGCTTCTGGGAAGGTCATGAGCTCCCATATCCACTTTAATACCCGGTAAAATTCCTTTATTAGATAAATATTCAGTATAAGGCTTTCCATCGGATAACGAAGATTGTCGTAATGTTTCATCATACATAATAACACCACTAATATATTGCTCGATTCCTTCAGAGCTAAAAAGCAGATCTCTATATGCATTTCGAGATTCAAAAGTGCTTTCTGTATTAATTTGCTCAAGTCTACTTCCAATAGTTCCCGTACTTTCATCTGCTGCAAGGATACCTTTCCCTGATTGAACCATCGCTTCTGCGACTGCTTCCAAACTATTCAAATCCATCATTTTATTCCTTTTTATATTTTTTATTTCTGCCCTATTTCTTTTAACAAATTCTTATACCATTTCTGAGAATAGTCAAAAGGTTTTCCACCTTTTATTTTCTCAAAATCAATTAATCCTAGTTGTTCTTGATTGTTTTCATCTAAACCCACAACGCCGCTTTCACCTTTAAGTGCCATTTCTGCCGCTAATTTACCTGACCGCTTGATTAAATCTAGATCCTGAATATTAGGGGCTGCACTTCTTGCAAAATAACCACTTTTCTGAACGAGTGTTTTTTCTGCCTCTAACTTTTCTGTGAATTTATTAGCAAACCATTGGCCAGGATTCAATTCATCTAAAGCAATATGGCCAAAAGCATCCAAACTAATATCCTCTCCAGCAGATTTCAATTCATTAACAATTGTGTTTGTACCAGCACCTTCGCTTAAGAAAATATTTACCGAATCTTTTGCATCCATTAATTGTTTCAATCGTTCACATTCTAATTCAAAATCAAAATCTTTTTCAGGTATATATATTGCATCTACATCCCATCGAGATTGATCGATTAGTAACTCTGGTAGAAAATCTCGTTTTTTTAATCTATCATGATATTCTTTAGCAGTATAAGCCGTAAGCCAACCGCAATTACGACCCATAACTTCATGAATAATTAATTGACGATGACTTGTTGTATTTTCATTTGAAATATTTTCGAAGAAAATAGCGCCCTGCTCTGCTGCCGTCCATGCCCCAAGTGTTTGTGCCACAGGATAAATATCATTATCTACAGTTTTCGGAAGACCCACAACGGTTAAATCATATTGATGCTGTTTTAAATAGAATGATAGTTGCGCTGCCATCGTATTTGTGTCGTCTCCTCCAATCGTATGAAGGATATCTACATTATCATTTACTAATTGATCAGCCGCCACCTTTAATGGATCCTGACCATCTTTTATATAACCACGCTTTAAACAATTATCTCGGTTAGTAAGTTTTACGCGGCTATTTCCAATAGGACTACCACCATATTTGAATAAAACATCTGTTTTTTGGCGAACAGATTTTGGGAAATCAAACTTGTTTCCCAACAATAAGCCTCTATATCCATTTAAATACCCCATTAATTCTGCATCAGGTGCTAATTGATTATAGGAGTCTATTAACCCACCTATTGATGCTGATAAACAAGGGGCGATTCCACCTGCTGTTAAAAATGCGATCTTCATACTAGTACGAGAGAATTAAGTTTGTTTAACAAGTTCACTATTTAAATAAATATAATGTTCTACAAAATTAATATGATTTATTTTAATGTCTTGCAGAAAAACATTTATCCAACCTACAATTAGATGTTAAATTATTAGATAATCCGAGAGAGAGGTACTCATGAGAATTAATAATTTCTTAACCAAATCAATATTATTTGGTTTAATAACTTTCACATTCCTTGGTGCTACAGAGCGCTTCAAGGAAGAATTATTTAAAGCAATGAAGTATAGAAATATCGGCCCATTTCGTGGCGGTCGATCAGCTGCTGTCACAGGTGTTCCTGGAGATAAATTTTTAGCCTATTTTGGTGGAACAGGTGGAGGCGTATGGAATACAAAAAATGGTGGACAGACATGGGAAAACATATCTGATGGATATTATGGTGGATCAATTGGAGCAGTTACTGTAAGCGAGTGGGATCCAAACGTAATTTATGTTGGTGGTGGAGAAGTCACCGTTAGAGGAAATGTATCTCATGGAAATGGTGTTTGGAAATCTACAGATGCTGGAAAAACGTGGAAATTTAAAGGGTTAAAAGATTCTCATCGTATTCCTCGTATTCGTATTCATCCTAGGAATCCTGAACTTGTATATGTTGCTGCCTTAGGTCATTTATCTGGTCCAAATGACGAGAGAGGTGTTTATCGCAGTAAAGATGGTGGCGAAAACTGGGAAAAAGTTTTATTTATTAATGATGAGGTTGGTGCTTGTGACTTAATACTAGACCCTAATAACCCTAGAATTATTTATGCTTCAACGTGGAGAATAAAACGTACTCCATATAGCCTTGAAAGTGGTGGACAAGGATCTGGCCTCTGGAAATCAACTGATGGAGGAGATACTTGGGAAGATATTACAAAAAGTAAAGGACTACCCGAAGGTATGGTTGGAATTATAGGAATTGCAATATCTCCATTAAACTCTGATCGTGTTTGGGCTTTAATTGAAAGCAAAAAAGGTGGACTTTTCAGATCAGATGATGGCGGAGAAACTTGGAAAAAGACAAGTTCTGATAATAACCTTCGCCAAAGAGCTTGGTATTATACACGAATTTATGCTGATACAGAAAATGAAGATATACTCTATGTATTGAATGTTCAGTTTTGGCGTTCAAAAGATGGAGGTAAAACCTTTAATTCTATTCGTACGCCACATGGTGATCACCACGACCTTTGGATCGACCCAATGGATTCAAAGCACCTCATTATAGCTGATGACGGAGGAGGACAAGTATCATTTGATGCTGGTACAACTTGGAGCACATACCATAATCAACCTACGGCTCAATTCTACAGAGCAGATGTTGATAACCAGTTTCCTTACCGTGTTTATGCAGGTCAACAAGATAATAGTACAGTTTCAATTGCATCCCGTACCACAGGTGGCGGCATTACCGAACGTGATTACTATTCTGTTGGTGGAGGAGAAAGTGCACATGTAGCACCTCACCCAGATGATCCAAGCATTGTCTATGCTGGATCTTATAGTGGATTTTTGACTCGATATAATCATGTCACTGGTGAAAGAAGGAATATTACAGTATATCCTGATAATCCTATGGGGCATGGCGTGAAAGATATGAAATATCGTTTTCAATGGAATTTTCCGATTGAGTTTGATCCTCATGATGCCAACACACTTTATGTTGGTTCACAACATTTACATAAATCAACGGACGAAGGAGAATCATGGGAATTGATAAGCCCTGATTTAACAACCAATACATTGTCTATGCAAGATGAATCAGGTGGCCCTATCACAAAAGATGACACTGGCGTTGAATATTATTGCACAATCTTTGTAATCACTCCATCTCCTCAAGAGAAAGGTGTTATATGGATTGGAACTGATGATGGGAAAGTACATATTACAAAAAATGGCGGAAAATCTTGGACAGACATAACTCCAAATAATATGCCAAAATGGGGAATGGTTAACAGTATTGACCAATCACCTCATAACCCTGGTACAGCATATATGGCAGTTACACGGTACAAGCTAGATGATTTTAAACCCTATCTTTTCAAAACAGATAATTATGGTAAATCTTGGAAATTAATTTCAAGAGGCATACCTGAGGATGCTTTCACTAGAGTCATACGTGAAGATCCAATGAAAAAAGGGTTGCTATATGCTGGAACAGAAACAGGTATGTATGTTTCTTTTGATGATGGGAAGAATTGGCAGTCATTTCAATTAAATCTTCCTATAGTTCCCGTAACTGATCTTGTGGTAAAAGAAAATGACCTTGTGGTAGCAACACAAGGTAGATCTTTTTGGATTTTAGATGATCTAACACCTCTACATCAATTAACAAATAAAGTTGCTGGATCAACCTCCCACATGTATAAACCTCGAGATACTTATCGTCTACCCGGCGGCGGTGGCTGGGGTGGACCTAGTCCGACCTGGGGCGCCAATCCACCAAATGGCGTGATGGCCTTTTATTACCTCAAAGAGGCATTAGGAAAAGATGATGAATTCAAATTAGAGTTTATGGAATCTGATGGAGATGTAATAAAAACTTTTTCAAATAAAAAAGATAAAAAAAATCCATCACCTGTAGCGGAAACAAAAGAAGGTATGAATCGCTTTGTTTGGAATATGAGATATCCAGATGCAAAAAAAGTTCCCAATGCAGTAATGTGGGGTGGCAGGCATATAGGTCCTAAGGCAGTCCCAGGCGAATACAAAGTTAAAATGACTCTGAATGGCAAAAGTCAAACTCAGTCATTTAATATCTTAAAAGATCCTAGGATTAACACCACACAATCTGATTTTCAGGATCAATTTGATCTTCTAATGGATATTAGAAATCGGACAACTGAAATCAATGAAAAGATTTTAACAATTCGAAGCATTAAGGATCAGATAAATACACTTACTGGTTTAATGAAAGAATCTGGATTTAAGGATGAGAATGTTACAAAAGCTGGTCAAGAATTGGTAAAATCTCTTTCAACAATTGAAGAAAGACTGATCCAGGTTAAATCTAAATCAAGACAAGATCCGTTAAATTATCCAATTAGATTGGATAATAAAATCGCAGCATTAGTTGGAGTAGTATCAAGTGTTGATGCCAGACCAACGGCTCAGTCTTATGATGTTCTTGAGGATCTTGTTGAACAGGCTCAGGTCCACTATAAGAAATTGAATAAAGTATTAACTGATGATTTATACAAATTCAATAATATGGTAAGTGAAGCTGCTGTGCCAGCCGTGATGATTATTCCTTCGGAAATGAGTATAGAAAAATAAATACTGATTAAATACGATAATATAAAAGGCCTCCCGTAAATTAATGGGAGGCCTTTTTTTATGAAATTAGAACAATGAATCCAATTCTTTGGAAACCAGATAAAGATCAAATAAAAACTTCTCAAATGGAGGCTTTTCGCCTACAAGTGAATTCTCGCTTTGATATTAATCTAAAAGATTATAATCAACTTTATGATTGGTCAATAAATCATGTTTCAGATTTTTGGAAAGCCACTTGGGATTATATGTCCATAGAATATTCGAATGATTATTCTGAAGTTGTTGATGATGAAGAAAAAATGCCCGGTGCAAAATGGTTTTCGGGTTCTCGGATGAATTATGCAGAAAACTTATTAAGAATTCGATCTGAGAAACCTGCTATATATTTCAAAAATGAAAATAATTCAGGTAAAGTTTTATCATATAAAGAAATATTTGATGCGGTTGAAAAGCTATCCTCTTCCCTACGCAAATTAGAGATTCAATCTGGTGACCGTATTGCTGGATTTATGCCAAACATCCCTGAAACAATTATTGCTATGTTGGCGACTTCATCCATTGGTGCCATATGGTCATCATCCTCACCTGACTTTGGCATTAAAGGTGTTCTTGATCGATTTAAACAAATTGAGCCCGCAATTCTTTTTGCTGCTGATGGCTATTATTATAATGGTAAAAAATATGTTCTAACAAAAAAGATCAATGAAATAGCGGATCAATTACCATCACTAAGAAAAGTAGTTATTATACCTTATGTAGATGTTGATTATGATATATCACTAATTAGTAAGGGAATATCTTGGGAAGACTTTATTAATGAAAAAACCACTCCTATTATTTTTGATCAACTTCCATTTGACCACCCTCTATATATAATGTATTCAAGTGGAACAACTGGGCTACCTAAGTCTATTGTACATGGAGCAGGTGGAACACTAATTCAGCACCTAAAAGAATTACGACTACATAGTAATATATCCATGGATGACACTGTATTTTATTTTACTACTTGCGGTTGGATGATGTGGAATTGGCTTGTAAGTAATCTTGCGATCGGAGCTTCTATCGTACTTTATGATGGAAATCCATTTTACCCTAATCCAAATACAATGTGGGATATGGTTGATGAATTTAAAATAACTCATTTTGGTACTAGTGCCAAATTTATTGATGCTTGTAAGCAAGAAGGATTATCACCAATAAATACTCATTCATTAGATTCGCTTAAAACGATTTTTTCAACAGGGTCACCGCTAATTGAAGAAAGTTATGATTACATTTATAATGATTTTAAAGAAAATCTTCAACTTTCATCAATTTCCGGGGGGACAGATATTATCTCATGTTTTGCTGGAGGTAATCCAACCTTACCCGTTCATCGTGGAGAAATACAATGCCGAGGATTGGGAATGGCAGTCAAATCTTTTGATCAAAATGGCTTATCTTTAAAAAATAAAAAAGGTGAATTAGTATGTACAAAACCATTCCCATCAATGCCAATTTATTTTTGGAATGATAAGAATGGTAAAAAATACCATGAAGCCTATTTTGATAAATATCCTGGGGTATGGAATCATGGCGATTTTATATTAATTAATGACCATGGAGGTGTACAAATTTTTGGGCGAAGCGATGCAACTCTAAACCCAGGCGGGATTAGAATTGGTACTGCAGAAATTTATCGCATTGTTGAACAAATTGATGAAGTTGAAGATAGTGTGATTATAGGGCAAATATGGAAAGGTGATGAAAGAGTAATTTTATTTTTAAAACTAAGAAGTCCTGGCTCAATCAATTCAAAACTTGTAGAAAAAATTAATAGTTCTATTCGAGCTGATTGCTCGCCTCGACATGTCCCACACTTTGTCCTAGAAACAAAAGATATTCCTTACACTATTAATGGTAAGAAGGTTGAGATCGCAGTAAAAAGAATCATTGATGGTGAACAAATAACAAACAAGGATGCACTATCAAACCCAGAATCCTTAAAGCTATTTGAAAATATTCCAGAGCTTCAATAATGGATACACTAAGTCATGCCCTTTGGGGAAGAGGTTTATTTGGCTATAGGGGATTTGCACGACTATCATTTTTTTTTGGTGCGATGCCAGACCTTTTTTCATTCGGGATTCTTATGGTAGTTCGATTGCTTTTAGGTGACTTTTCAAATATGACTGGAGGTGGACCTCCACCTCTAGATTCAATCCCATGGTGGGTATATATTAATTATGATATATCTCATAGTTTTGTTAGTGCATTCCTGTGCATTACAATTGTGCAGAGATATAATAAAGATATCGCTTTTGCTATGTGGGCATGGCCATTTCATATATTACTGGATTTTCCTTTTCATAGTAAGGCATATTTTCCTACAAAATTATTTTGGCCAATTACAGACTTTTCATTTGATGGGATTCCTTGGTCAAGGCCAGAGATTTGGTTTCCAAATCTAGCTGGAATTATAATTTTATTTATTTATAGAAAATATAATAAACAGAAAAAAGGTTGAATTAACATAATTGCTTATCAATTGAATCATAAGCAAGTTCAACGCGATCAATCTTTCCAGTATCTAAGTTATAGATATCACATTCAGAAAATGGTTTGGCATAGACATGCAGGCTTATGGCATCCTCATCAAAAGTATTTTCCACAGAGTGAATTTCAGCAGGTCCATCTAAAAACCCGGCGTCACCTTTTATCTGATTTACCATACTTAAGGATAAAGGATCAATTGACTCTAATTTATAATTACAAATATTGAGTGATCCAACCTCCACTCGCATCCAACACTTTTCACCTTCATGTCCATGAATTGGTGCTATTTGCTCCGGATGCCAACAGACAATTAATATTTCAAAATCCTTATCTTTATAAACAAGGTTTCGCGCATACTTATTATCTTTAAAATGTAAATAGTCCTTTAACTCCTGAGTGGGAAGTTTATATTCATTTAAAAACTTAGTAACTAACGGTATTGGATAATCCTCAAGGGCATATTTTTTTAATTGACTAATCAAATCATTCATTATTTATAACCTTTTTTAATCCAATTGTTAATACTGGTATTACAAAGATAATCCAATAGCCCCATGTAATGAAACCATATCCTTTTGCAATAAGACTAATTAGTCCAACTGCATTCGCAATAAAAATTGATATAATTAATAACCCAATGCCAATTAGTGCTCGCCATTTATCATCTAAATTTCTATTTACGGAAACTATTCTTTCGTTAAATCCGTGTATCATGCTCACTCCAGTTTCTATAAATGTCCCAAATAAAACAACTTGAAAAACTAGTTTAAAAGAACTCCATTCAATTTTATCTAGAATAAGATTTACTGGGACAGCTTCTGATACAATATTTGGATATTGACTTAGCATAGCTAAAAACAAAATTAATGCCGGTATCATGCCAATTATTCCTGCCAAAACTCCAGAAACAATCGCTTCTTTTCGTGTATCTAAATGACGAACACAAAATAATATGGCTGGAGCCAATCCAATATTGTAAGCTGCATATTTTATTCCGCCCATCACTAGACTAGGTCCTTCAGATTGTAAAGAAAAGTTTGCCGTTATATCACTACTAAACATTTTAAAAACAACGATGAACATTGTAATAAATGCAGCATAAAGGATTATGGACCATATTGATAAGATATTCTCTACGAGCTGTGTACCATAAAAAACAATCAATCCAACCAATGCCATCATAATCATCACACCTACAATTTCTTCAACATTGAAAATCTCACTAAAGATTTCTCCAGAAGCAGACCCCATTACAGATACAACTAAGACTAATCCTATCAAATAAAGATAT
>Ga0208522_1000087_pt1 | contig 59019 bp, 57 predicted proteins | sample ETNtaG_25_FD_185763 | JGI IMG/M metagenome (GOLD analysis project Ga0208522, IMG submission 185763) | Marine microbial and viral communities from oxygen minimum zone, Eastern Pacific Ocean - ETNP201302SV86 (SPAdes) (version 2) | ecosystem: Environmental > Aquatic > Marine > Oceanic ... | reverse complement strand
GTGCCGCCAGAAGATCTGCTCGGCCCTCAACGCCATGGCTAACTGCTGAACTCCGTCCGCTTCCGAGCGATCTCTAAGAAACGCGTGAACTCAAAGACCTCTGGCGTGTACTAACGCTTGTGTCGGAGGGGGGACTTGAACCCCCACACCCTTGCGGGCACCAGCCCCTCAAGCTGGCGCGTCTGCCAATTCCGCCACTCCGACGTGGTATCCGGATGCCCCGGACGGCGGTCAATCTACCGGCCCCTCCAGTACCCGCAGCAAGCTTGGGAACCGGTGCCGCTCTCTGGAAGAAGCCCTAGAAGAGAAGGCCGAGAGCGATTGTGGAGAAGGCGAAGATCAGGGCCGTGAGCACGGTGATCCGATCAAGGTTCTGCTCCACCACGGTCGATCCAGCGGTCTGGGCACCGATGCCCCCACCGAACATGTCGGACAGGCCGCCACCCTTCCCGCTGTGCAGCAGCACAAGGAAGATGAGGCCGAGCCCTGAGAGAGCCTGAATGATGGCGACCAGCACGAACATGAGGTGAGGTTACCGGCGCCCGAGGATGACCGGTTCAGTGATCAGGGGTGTCATCGAGGCTGAATGGTCTCAGCCGACAAGTCGGTAGGCGATGATCCGGGCAAACTCGTCAGGATCCAGGGATGCCCCTCCGACGAGGGCGCCATCGATGTCGGGCTGACGCATCAGGTCCGGCGCATTGACCGACTTAACCGATCCGCCGTACTGGACCCGGACGCTGTCGGCCGCCTCGGCCCCCCACTTGCCACGTACCGCGTTCCGGACGGTGGCACACATCTCCTGGGCGTCCTCTGGGGTTGCTGTCTTTCCGGTACCGATGGCCCAGATCGGCTCGTAAGCAACCACAAGACCGGCCACCTGGTCGGCCTTAAGGCCGGCGAGACCCTCAAGGACCTGGCGTTCGACCTTGGCTGCCGCCTGTCCGGTCTGACGCTCGTCGAGCGTCTCGCCACAGCACATGATCGGGGTCATCCCGCTAACCAATACCGCCTTCACCTTGCGATTGACGTCGTCATCGGTCTCGCCAAACACCTCGCGGCGCTCCGAGTGGCCAACGATCACCAGCGACACGTTCAGCTTGGCCAACATCCCGGGAGCTACCTCCCCGGTGAACGCCCCCTTCTCTTCCCAGTGGCAGTGCTGGGCTCCAAGGGCAATTGGGATCTCGTCGGACTCCAGTACCGTCTGAACCGATCGCAGATCGGTGAATGGCGGGTGAAGCGACACGTCCACGGCGTCGTAATCGTTGGCCGACAGTACGTACGACAACTTCTGCACGGCCTGAATTGCCTCAAAGTGGTTGTGGTGCATCTTCCAGTTGCCGCTGATCAGAGGCTTTCGCTCGCTCATGTCTTCGTCCTGTCGTTCGTCACTACCTGCCGCCCATCGCTGGCCTCCCGATCACTGGCCACGAAGTGCAGCCAGGCCGGGCAGGTCGCCTTGTTCGATTAACTCCAGTGCCGCACCACCACCGGTCGACACATGGTCCATGCGGTCGTCCACGCCGAACTGACGGGCTGCCGCTGCGCTGTCTCCCCCGCCGACCACGGTGAACCCCCGGCAATCAGCGACCCCTTCGGCCACCGTGCGAGTCCCGGCAGCGAACCGTGGGTCCTCGAAGACGCCCATCGGTCCGTTCCAGAGCACTGTGCGGGCTTCAGCGATCAAATCGCAGAACTCAACAGCGGATCCGGGCCCGATGTCGAGACCCATCCAACCTTCGGGCATAGACGTCTTGACCTGTCGAACCTCGCCACCGGCCGACGGATCACCGATTTTCCCGCCCGGGCCGAGTGCTGTGATATCCAGCGGCAACCGGATCGGAGCGCCCGAATCCAATAGTCGGGCACACGTCTCGATCATGTCCGCCTCTAGGAGCGACGAGCCGACGCTGGCGCCTTTGGCGGCCAGAAAAGTGAAGCACATGCCGCCACCCACGATGAGCTCGTCAACTACATCGAGGAGTGCCTCGATGACGCCAAGTTTGTCGCTCACCTTGGCCCCGCCCATGATCCCCACGAATGGTCGGCGGGCCGAAGAACGGAGACCACCCAACACCTCGACCTCGCGAGCCAATAGCCGGCCGGCCGCCGATGGTAGATGCCGAGGCGGACCGACCACCGAAGCGTGGGGCCGGTGAGACGCACCGAATGCGTCGTTGACGTAGGCATCCTGGCCTTCGATCAACCGTTGAACGAAGGTTGGATCGTTACCGGTCTCTCCCGGATCAAACCGGAGGTTCTCCAGTAGGTCGACACCGGGCGCCAGGTCAACCAACCGGGCCCGGACCGGATCCATGGAATACGCCGGATCTGGTGACCCCTCAGGACGTCCCAGGTGGGAGCACGCCGTGACATGCGCCCCGGCGTCGGTCAGGTACCGAAGCGTGGGCACGGCAGCCCGAATCCGCAGGTCGTCGGTAATGGCTCCGTCAGCCAACGGAACGTTGAAGTCGCAACGGACCAAGACCCGACGACCCTTCAAGTCACCGAGGTCCTCGAGCCGTGGAACATCCATCTTTGAGAGCCGTCCGGCCGTTTCGCCGTATCGCCCCTACTTCCGGGCGGCCGCCTTCTTGGGGGCCGCCTTCAACTTGGCCTTCTTGGATCGGCGCGTGCCTACGATCTTGGTGAGGTCGACCAGACGGGTCGAGTAGCCCATTTCGTTGTCGTACCAACCGAGGACCTTGACCATCGTGCCGGTGGCCATAGTGAGGCCTGAATCGATAGTGCACGAAGCAGGGCGACCCACGATGTCGGCCGACACCAGCGGGTCGGCGCTGTAGTCCAGCACCTTGGCCAGGGGTCCACTCCTCGCCGCTGCAGCAAACGCCGCGTTGACCTGCTCGACGGTGGCAGATTTCTTGAGCGTGCCCACGAAGTCGGTGACCGAACCATCGGGGATCGGCACCCGCAGGGAGATGCCGTCCAACTTTCCCTTCATCTTGGGCATCACCAGACTGGTAGCCCGAGCCGCACCAGTCGAGGTGGGCACAATGTTGACCGCCGCTCCACGGGCCCGCCGCAGGTCGCTGTGCGGGCCATCTACAAGGCTCTGATCTCCGGTATAGGCGTGCGTGGTGGTCATGAAGCCCTGCACCACGCCAAAGGCGTCGTCGAGAACCTTGATCATGGGAACGAAGCAGTTGGTGGTGCAAGAGGCATTGGAGATGACGTGGTGCTTGGCCGGGTTGTAGTCGTCATCGTTCACGCCAACCACGAACGTGGCGTCACAGTCGCCTGACGGCGCCGAGATGATGACCTTCTTGGCCCCGCCGGCCAGGTGTAGCGCGGCTTTGTCGCGAGCCGTGAAGAAACCAGTCGACTCGATCACCACGTCGACGCCCAGCTCGCCCCACGGGAGGTTCCCGGGGTCACGCTCCGACAGGACCCTGATCTTCTGGCCGTCGACCACAATGCTGTCCCGGGTGGTCCGGATCTTCGCGTCGAGTCGACCGTGGACCGAATCATTGCCGAGCAAAAACGCCATAGTGTCAATGGACCCCAGGTCATTAACGGCGACGAACTCTATGTCCGCCCCCTGGGCCCTGGCGGCCCGGAAGAAGTTGCGGCCAATGCGGCCGAATCCGTTGATGCCTACACGGACGGTCATGGAATGTCCTGCCTCCTAGGGCGGTAGTTCGCCTGATCTACGAATCGAACCCGGCACCATCTTTCGATGAAATTCCGGACCCTGTATTGATAGCCGATTCAGGCTGCCGCGCGACGCGTCCCGGCCAGGAAAACCGTCATAAGTTCGCCCACCACTCGCACCGACCCCCCCCGTATTCGCTGCTGTCGCGTCAACCCAGACAGGATGCAAGAGCGGATCCCAGCTGGACCGGGTCGTGGACCCGTCCATCCCGACCCGCCAACGGCGCCCGGACCACCTCGGGACCGATCGGTAGCGTCCGGTCTGAGTGGTCGTCCACGAGGAGGACGTCGGGCCGAACGCCGTGTTCATCCAGTAGACGAAGGTGGTCGGCTAGTTCGACAGGTCCCTCACGGTCCTGAGCGAGGTTCGCCACCAGCACCAACGGGCCCGATCGGCGGGCAAGGGCGCCCTGGACGTCGGCGGACAACGTGGCGGCTAGAACGCTGGTGAAGAACGATCCGGGGCCGAGCACGATCTGGTCAGCGTCCTCAATGGCTGACACCGTCTCCGGGGGTGCAGTGGCATCGATCGGCGATAGTCGAAGGCCCACCACGCCAACCGCCCGGTGGACGGCCACCTGACCCTCCACTTCCCACTCCCCGGTATCGGCCACCAGATCCACGGGGACCGACGTCGCGGGTAGTACACGGCCAACAGCGCCAACCAGGCGGCCCACCTCATCGAGTGCCGACACCAGGTCATCGGATGCGGCAACTAGACCGGCGATGACCAGGTTGCCCAACGCATGACCTGCAAGCTCGCCGCCGTCGAATCGCCATCCCATCTCAGCGGTCAACATTGACGCATCCCCGAGGGCCTCAAAGCATCGCCGGAGGTCACCAGGCGCCGGCCCGCCCATGGCCGAACGGATCCGACCGCTAGAACCACCGTCGTCGGCAATGGACACCACCGCCGTGACATGGTCCGCGTAGCTCCGCACGGCCCGGAGACTGGTGGCCAGTCCATGCCCGCCACCCAACGCACAGACCCCGACCGACGCAGACTGCAGTTCACTCACCGTCCGATGTCGCGATGAGTCACCACCGGATCGAATTCCCGACCCCGGAGCATCTCGGCAACAGTTTCGGCCACAGCCACCGATCGGTGGCGGCCACCGGTGCATCCCAAGGCGATCGAGAGGTACGACTTGCCCTCAGCGACGTAAGCCGGCATCAACATGCCCAGGAGGTCACCCAGCTGGTCCAGAAACTCCTGGGTTACTTCGTGGCTCAGAACGTGCTCCCTCACCGGTCCATCCAGTCCAGTCAGAGGTCGCAGTTCCGGGATCCAGTGAGGGTTGGGGAGGAACCGGCAATCCAGGATGAGATCGGCATCACGAGGCAGGCCGTGCTTGTAGCCAAACGAGGTGATGGTCGTACGCATGGGCCGATCGTCGGACTCGCCGTACAGGCGGGCGACCCGATCCCGAAGTTCGTGAACATTGAGGTCCGAGGTATCCAGGACGAGGTCCGCCGCGGCCCGGACCGGCTCCATAAGTGTCCGTTCGCCCTCGATGGCCTCTTCTAGACCGGCGGCCGGCGACGGGTGCGGTCGACGACTCGACTCATACCGGCGCACCAGGGTCTCCGTCGAACAATCAAGGAACACCACCCGAAGCCGTTCGCCACTGTCCCGTAGTTCGGACACGGCCCGCAAAGTCTCGCCCCCAGTCACGTCGGCCCTCAGGGCGAAGGCAACACGGTCCCACGGTGCGGTCGGTCCCACGGCCAGGTCAGCCACCTTGGTGGCGATATCGGGCGGAAGGCGATCGATAACGAACCAGCCGAGATCCTCGAGATCCTTGGCGAACTCACTACGTCCGGCGCCCGACAGGCCAGTGATGACCAAGAGGTCGCTCATGGGCCAATGCTAGACGGGACGCCCACTGAGCTATCGGCCCGGCGAGTCAAACCATGGGCCGGCGAACAGGTCAGCGTCTTTCGCGTTCTGCCACCAGGACGAGTAGGCGCGGAATGGTTGCCGCCTCTCGGTACTCGGCAGCCCGCTCCAGAAATCCCTCGGGCGGCGTAGGTTCATGCATCCGCCGCAGGACGAGGCCATGGTCGGCCATGGCGTTCACGTACCGACTAACCGGTCGGTGGACAAACGGGAGGAAGACGTCCTTGGCCACCTCCTCGGACTCGATCGACTCCACGAGGTAGGGGCCGATCCTCCAGTACTGCTCCGGCGGATCCATAATCTGATCGTCCACCCAGCCGCTCCCCGGCGTCTGGATCAGCGGGTGGTTCAGGAAGAAGGCGAAGCGGCCTCCGTCAGCCAGCACTCGGGCCACCTCGGCCACCGCCTCGTCAACCGCCTCGATGTGCTCGAACACCAAGCAGGCCACCACCGCATCGAACGACCCCTCACTGAACGGCAGACCGTCGGCCGTCGATCGCAGGTAGGCAGGCCCTCCCCCACGGCGAGCCGCCTCCGCCGTCTGGGCCCGGGTCGGATCCACGCCGACCACTAGGGACGAACCGCCCGCCGCTACGAGCCGGCTGATCTGGCCCTCACCAGCCCCCACGTCCAGCACACGGTCGTATCCGTCCAGTAACGCACTGGCCAGAGGCAGGATCTGTTGGACATACTCGGCGTCGGCACCGTCGGTGAACCCCTCCTGCCACCAGACGGCGTGTTCTTCCCACGGGTCCATGGAGTGCACCACTTCCTGTTCCGGTTCGTCCACAGCGATGAGCCTCGCACGGCGAGTCGTACCATCCGACGGATGGCCGCCGCCCTAGCCCTGCTCTCGTCGCTCCTTTTCGGCGCCGGTGACTTCCTCGGCGGTTCAGCGGCACGCCGAACCCACGTCTTGGTGGTGGTCGCCGCTTCCCATGTTGTGGGCCTGTTCCTAATCCTGATGGCCGCTCCATTCATCGCTGAAACGGTGACCGCCCGCGACCTTCTCTTCGGTCTAGGGGCCGGCCTCTCGGGCGTCGTGGGTATCGGCTGCCTCTACCACTGCCTCGGTCGAGGCCCGATGGCCGTGGTCGCCCCGATCACAGCAGTAAGTAACGCCGCGATTCCTGCCCTTTGGGGCGTCTGCTTCGGCGACCGGCTCGATCCGCTTCAGGTGGCCGGCGTATTCCTGGGCATGGCGGCCATCACCATGGTCTCCCGTCAGAAGGGGGACGATTCAGATCCGAGATCCCTGACCCCGGGGCTACTGGGTGAGGCCCTCCTGGCGGGTGTCGGCTTCGGCGGATTCTTCATCTTCATGGGCCAGACGGCTGAGGCGACCACCCCGTGGCCCCTGGTGAGTGCCCGGGTCGTGTCCGCCGGCGTGGCGCTCCTTCTCCTAGCCCGGATGAGACGGTCGCCCATCCCTCGCCGCGACGAGGGACGAGCGACCATCGTCGGTGCCGGGATCCTGGACATGGCCGCCAACCTGACCATCCTCTACGCCATCCACCGGGGGATGCTGAGCCTCGTAGTCGTCCTCGGCTCTCTCTATCCGGTATCGACAGTGGTGCTAGCCCGCTACGTCCTGCACGAGCGGATGTCGCGAACACAGATCCTCGGACTGCTGGTCGCCCTGACGGCCATTGCTGCCATTGTCAGCGGCTGAAGCGTTTCTCGTCACCCAACCTTGTGGGCCTTGGCGAACACGGCGTTAGCGACCTGGTCAGGGAGCCAGGTGAGCGCTTGCAACTCGTCCAGTGACGCTCGCTGCACGGCCCGGACGCCCCCGAAGGCCGACACCAGCCGCTTTCGCCGAGCCGGCCCCAGACCGGCGATGCCGTCAAGCACCGATCCCGTCATCCTCTTGGACCGCAACTGCCGGTGATAGGCAATGGCGAACCGGTGCGACTCGTCACGAATCCGCTGCAGCAGGTACAACGCTTCGGATCCACGGGGAAGACGGACCGGATCGGACGACCCGGGCCGGAAGACCTCTTCGAACTGCTTAGCCAGTGACGCCACCGGAATCCGATCGGCCAGGCCGAGCTCGGCCACGACCCGCTCAGCCACGCCCAGCTGGCCCTTGCCTCCGTCCACTAACAGGAGCTGGGGCGGGTAGGCGAAACGCCCCGGTCGTTCGTCGACCGCCATGGCCTGCTCCTCGAGGAATGCCGTCAGACGCCGAGTCAGGACCTCGGCCATCGCCGCGTAATCGTCGTTGCCATCCACGTGGCGTATCCGGAATCTCCGGTAGTCCGAGGTACGTGGGAGACCGTCCTCCAGCACCACCATTGAGCCCACATAGTCCGTTCCCTGTAGGTGACTCATGTCGTAGCATTCGATCCGTAGTGGTGCCTCAGGCAGCGACAGAGCCACTTGGAGTTCGTTCAACGCCCGGGCCCGGCTGTTGTGGTCCGATGCCCGCTTCAGACGATGCCGAACGAACTCCTCGTCGGCATTGCGAGTCACTGTCTGCAACAGCCCCTGCTTGTCGCCTCGACGCGGAACCCGGATGGTGACCGGCCCCTCGCGTTCGCCCGACAACCACTGCTCCAGTAACGGCCCATCGGCGGGCTCGTCAGGCACGAGAACCTGCCGGGGTATCCCCCGGGGCGGATCGTCCCGGTAATGGGCCGAAAGTACTTCGCCGACTAGGTGGGCACGGTCGAGGTCCTCGGCACGTTCCACCACGAAGCCCTTTCGTCCCACCACGCGCCCCTTACGCACATAGAACACCTGGGCCGCCGCTTCCAAGTCGTCGCCGGCCAGTCCGAAGACGTCTAGGTCCTCGCTCCTGGCCGCGACCATCTGCTGCTTCTCCAGGGCCCGCAGCACGCTGGATAGTCGATCCCGATGCCGGGCCGCCGCCTCGTACTCGAGCGCCGCCGACGACGCCTCCATCTCGGCCCGGAGTTGGTCGACCACCGCATCAGTGTCACCCTCAAGGAACCGGATCAGGTCTGCCACGATCCCGTCGTAGTCCTCGTGGGACACCTCCCCCACGCACGGACCGCTGCACTTCTCAATGTGGAACAACAAGCATGGCCGACCCTGTCGTTCATGCTCCCGGAACTTGGTGTCCGAACAGGTGCGGGCTGGAAAGGTTCGGAGCAGCAGGTCGAGGGTTTCACGGATGGCTCCGGCGTGGCCGTAGGGGCCGAAGTACCGAACCCCTCGGCGGCGTTTGCCTCTGGTGACCATGGGGCGGGGCCATTCCTCTTTGGTCGTAATGGCCAGAAACGGGTACGACTTGTCGTCTTTCAGGTCGACGTTGAATCGGGGCTTGTGCTCCTGGATGAGTGTGTGCTCGAGCAACAACGCCTCGAGTTCGTTGGCCACCTGGATCCACTCGACGTCGGTGGCCTCGTCGAGCATCTGAGCCGTCCGAGAGACCATCCGGTCCCGGCGGCCGAAGTAACTGTTCAGCCGACTACGAAGACTCTTGGCCTTACCCACGTACAGCACCCGACCCTGCCCATCACGGAACTGGTAGGAGCCGGGGGCATCGGGAATGGTGCCCGCCGGCGGGCGCTCGACCATCTTCCGAGGCTAGGGGCTCCAGAGGCCAGACATCTCTGAGGCAGTCAGCGGCTCAGCATTTCGGCAAGAAATCGACCGGTGTGGCTCCCAGTCACAGTAGCCACGTGCTCCGGTGTGCCTTCAGCCACGAGGACGCCCCCGCCGCTGCCGCCCTCCGGGCCCAGATCGACCAACCAGTCGGCGGTCTTGACTACATCCAGATTGTGCTCGATCACGATCACTGAGTTGCCCTGGTCGACGAGCCGGTTTAGTACGCCGAGGAGCTTTCGCACATCTTCGAAGTGCAGACCAGTAGTCGGTTCATCGAGGATGTAGACGGTGTGGCCGGTGGGTCGCTTAGCCAACTCACTGGCCAACTTGACTCGCTGGGCCTCGCCGCCCGACAGGGTGGGCGCCGACTGGCCGAGTCGCACGTACCCCAGCCCCACGTCGACGAGCGTCTGCATGTGTCGGGTGATCGACGGCTGGTTCTCAAAGAACGTGAGCGCCTCGCTGCACGACATGTCCAGCACGTCGGCAATGGTTCGCCCCTTGAACCGGACGTCAAGGGTGTCGCGGTTGTAACGCTGCCCCTTGCAGACCTCGCACGGAACGTACACGTCGGGCAGGAAGTGCATTTCGATACGGATCGTCCCGTCGCCGGCGCACGCCTCACATCGGCCACCCTTCACATTGAAACTGAATCGCCCAGGTTGATAGCCGCGGATCCGGGATTCCTCGGTTTTGGCAAACAGCTTTCGGACGTGATCAAACACGCCGGTGTAGGTGGCGGCATTGGATCGTGGGGTCCGTCCGATCGGCGTCTGGTCGATGTTGATGACCTTGTCGACCGCCTCAACGCCGTCTAGGGCGGTATGCAAGCCAGGTGGCACCTTGGAGCGGTACACCTTCTGCATCAGACCCTTATGCAGGATCTCGTTGACCAGTGTCGACTTACCAGAGCCCGACACCCCTGTAACAGCAACGAAGCATCCTGTCGGGAAGGCAGCGTCCAGGTTCCGGAGGTTGTTCTCCCGGGCGCCCCGGACGACCAGATGGCCGCCGTCTCCCGGCCGACGCGCTCCAGGGACGGCAATGGCCTTCGTCCCTGAGAGGTATTGCCCGGTGAGTGATCCCTTCTTGGTCAACAGGCCCTTGACCGACCCAGAATGGACGACCGCTCCCCCGTGTTCACCGGCTCCCGGACCGATGTCGACCACGTGGTCCGAAGCTCGGATGGTCTCCTCGTCGTGTTCGACCACGATGACCGTATTTCCGAGGTCGCGTAGTCGGATCAGGGTCTCGATGAGACGCTGGTTGTCGCGTTGGTGGAGACCGATCGACGGCTCGTCGAGCACGTAGAGCACGCCCACCAGGCCGCTCCCGATCTGTGAGGCCAGCCGGATGCGCTGGGCTTCGCCGCCGGCCAAGGTGGCCGCCGATCTCGATAGCGAGAGATAGTCGAGACCCACGTCAAGCAGGAAACCCAGCCGGGCGTTGATCTCCTTCTGGACCTGTTCGGCAATCATTGCCTCACGGTCGGTCAACTCCAGTTCACGGAGCACCCTGGCCGCATCTGCGATCGACAGGGCACAGACCTCTGAAAGCGAGTGGCCGTCGATGGTCACGGCCAAAGACAACGGATTCAAACGGGCTCCCGCACATTCCGGGCAAGCCACCTGGCGCATGTAGCCCTCGACGTGTTCCCGGGCCGAGTCGCTCTCGGCGTCACGGTGCCGGCGACGAAGGTAGGGCATGACGCCCTCGAAGTTGGCCGAGTAGACCCGGGTGCGCCCAAACCGGTTCTTGTAGCGGACCTGCACCCGATTCTTCAGCCCACCGTCGAGAAACGTCGAGCGAACCTTCTTAGGGAGCTTCGACCACGGGGTGGTCGGATCCACGCCCAACTCCTCGGTCACCGCTTCGACGAGGCGTCCGAAGTAGCGGTTGTTGCCGCCGGACCACGGGGCAATCGCTCCTTCACCGAGGCCCAGCTCAGGGTTTGGCACCACGAGGTCGGCGTCCACCTGGAAGACCGTGCCAAGGCCGTCGCAATGGTCGCACGCCCCGTAGGGACTATTGAAGGAGAAGTTCCGGGGGGCCAGGTCCTCGAACGAGCGGCCATCGCTGGGCCGCGAAAGATGCTGGCTGAACACGATGGTGCGCGGCTCGACCGAGTTTCCCTCTGTATCGACTTCACCGTCGCGCGGCATCACCTGAACCTCGGCGATCCCCTCAGCGAGAGCCAGAGCCGTCTCCATGGACTCTGTGAGGCGTCGCTCGATCCCGTCTTTGAGTACCAGACGGTCGACGACTACCTGAATGGTGTGCATCTCGTAACGAGCCAGGTCCAGGTCGCCCCGTTCGAGGTCGGCAAGTTCATACGGCTCGCCGTCAACGATGGCACGGCTGAACCCCTGGCCGGCCAGGTCGCCCAGCAGGGTGTCGTAGGTCCCCTTCCGGCCACGAACCACCGGGGCCAGAACCTGAAAGCGTGTACCAGCGTCCATTTCGAGAATCCGGTCCACGATCTGCTGTGGAGTCTGACGGACGAGTCGCTCGCCAGTCTCCGGATCGTGTGGAATGCCGATCCGGGCGTACAACAGGCGCAGGTAGTCGTAAACCTCGGTGATGGTTCCAACCGTCGACCGGGGATTTCGCGAAGCGCTCTTCTGGTCAATCGATATGGCAGGCGATAGGCCTTCGATGAAGTCCACGTCAGGCTTGTCCATCTGGCCCAGGAACTGACGGGCGTAGGCCGACAGTGACTCGACGTAGCGGCGCTGCCCCTCGGCGTAGATGGTGTCAAAGGCCAGCGACGATTTGCCGGAACCGGAAATGCCGGTGAAACAGATGAGTCGGTCCCGAGGGAGGTCCAGATCGACGTCGCGGAGGTTGTGTTCCCGCGCACCCTTGACGATCAGCCGTTCAGACACCCGAGCGAGCCTAGGGGCCGGTCATGAGGGCCAGTCGGGAGCCCAACCAGTTAGCCCGTCAAGTGGCCTCGGCGAGGTCCCGAAGCTCCCGTTCGATCTCGCGGATCTCATCGCGAAGACGGGCCGCATACTCGAAACGCAGGTCTGTCGCGGCCTCACCCATCTCCTGTTCGAGGCTGTACAAAAGCCGTTGGAGGTCGTCGACGCTCATCTCGGCAAAGTCCTCGATGAGGCGTTTGGCCTGACGTTTCCTTCCCTTCGGGGTGGGTGCTGTGCGGTCAGGCCGGATCATCGAGAGGATGTCGTTCACCGCCTTACGGACCGTCTGCGGGTCGATCCCGTGTTCCTCGTTGTGTGCCTGTTGGAGTCCTCGACGGCGATGGGTCTCGGAGATCGCCCGTTGCATAGACGGCGTGACGGCATCGGCGTACATCACCACCTGGCCATCAACGTTGCGTGCCGCCCTGCCAATGGTCTGCACCAGCGACGTCTCGCTTCGCAGAAAACCCTCCTTGTCGGCGTCCAGGATGGCCACTAGCGACACCTCAGGGAGATCGAGGCCTTCACGCAGCAGGTTGATCCCGACGAGCACGTCGAACTCCCCCAGTCGTAGGTCACGCAGGATCTCGATGCGCTGCACCGTGTCGATGTCGGAATGCAGGTAACGGACCCGTACCCCTTGCTCGAGCAGGTAGTCGGTGAGGTCCTCGGCCATCTTCTTAGTCAGCGTGGTGACTAGCACTCGCTGTTCGGCTGCCACCCGCCCAGCGATCATCTCCAACAGGTCATCAATCTGACCTTTGGTGGGGCGAACTACCACCTCGGGATCGATCAGACCGGTGGGGCGCACTATCTGTTCGACCACCCGACTACTGGCCTCGATCTCCCAGTTGCCGGGCGTGGCCGACAGAAACACCACCTGTCCGACCCGACTGGTGAACTCGTCAAAGGTCAGTGGCCGGTTGTCAGCCGCTGACGGCAACCGGAAACCATGCTCGATGAGCGTGGCCTTACGGCTTCGGTCGCCGGCGTACTGGCCGTGCAGCTGGGGCACGGCCACGTGGGACTCGTCGAGGACCACCAAGAAGTCATCGGGAAAGTAGTCGAGCAGGGTGTAGGGACGATCACCGTACGAGCGACCGTCGAGGTGCATGGAGTAGTTTTCGACCCCGTTGCAGTAGCCCAGCTCGCCAAGCATCTCGAGGTCGTGTTCGGTGCGCATCCGCAACCGCTGGGCTTCGAGGAGCTTCTGTTCGACTTCGAAGACTTGGAGCTGTTCGACCAGCTCGGCTTCGATACCGCCGATGGCCCGCCGGATGTTCTCTGCATCGGCCATGTAGTGGGTTGCCGGGAAGATCACCAGGTCCTCGAGCTGGCGGAGTTGTTCACCGGTAAGTGGATCCACCTCGGTAATGGCCTCGACCTCGTCGCCAAACAACGAAACCCGAAACGCCGTCTCCTCATAGGCGGGATGAATCTCCAGCGTGTCGCCCTTCACCCGGAACCCGCCCCGGCCCAGCACCATGTCATTTCGTTCGTAGCGAAGGTCGACGAGGCGACTCAAAGTGGCCCGGTGCTCAATGGTCTGGCCGACCTCCAACACCAGGAGTTGGCCCTCGTAGTGCTCGGGTGATCCGAGCCCGTAGATGCACGAAACTGACGCCACCACGATGGTGTCGCGACGGGTCAGCAGTGACGATGTGGCCGAATGTCGGAGGCGGTCGATCTCGTCGTTCACCGACGAGTCTTTCTCGATGAAGGTGTCCGACGTCGGAAGGTAGGCCTCGGGTTGGTAGTAGTCGTAATACGAGACGAAGTACTCGACCCGGTTATCGGGGAAGAACTCCCGGAGCTCGTTGGCCAGTTGGGCGGCTAGGGCCTTGTTGGGAGCGATGACCAACGTGGGCCGCTGAACCTTCTCGATGGTCCACGCAATGGTGGCGCTCTTGCCACTGCCGGTGATGCCCAGCAACGTCTGGAATCGCTCGCCACCCTCTATGCCGTCGGTCAATTCGTCGATGGCCTTTGGCTGGTCGCCAGCAGGCGAAAAGGGTGCATGGACCTTGAAGGGCTGACCCCGGGCTGGTCCGACGGTCCCGGTAGGCACTGAATCGGTAGACATATCCGGAGTGGCCAGGTCGTCCATTCGTGGAGCGTAACCAGCAGCCGTGACGGGCCTAGGAGCGTTCGGTGCGGCTCCCAATGCGGGTCACGGCCTCACCGGGAACGGGCCGCTCCAGACCCTCGATCCAAGCCCATGCCAGGTCCACTTCGGCGGACAGGTCGGCCACCGTCCCGGAGTTGTCGATCACGACGTCAGCCCGGGATAGACGGTCCTCTCGGGAGGCCTGACGAGCGATTCGGCCCCGTGCATCGTCCTCGGTGAACCCCCGATGGGCCACGAGGCGATCCACGGCCACATCGGGATCCACGTCGACCACGATGATGCCGCCCAGTCCCTCGTGGCCCGATTCGACGAGCAGGGGGATGTCGAGAATCACCGTGGCATCGGTGCCGGCCAGCCTCTCACGTCGCCGGGTCATTTCATCGGCCACCGCGGGATGCACGATGGCGTTCAGTGCCACCAATTCGTCGACATCACCAAAGACCCTGTCGGCCACCGCTTGACGGTCCAGTCTCCCGTCGACGGCCACGATGTCGTCGCCCCAGCGTTCCACCATGGCCACGAACACCGGCGTGCCTGGCTCCTGAAGCTCGCGAACGATCGCGTCTGCGTCCAGAAGGACAGCGCCTCGCTCCACTAGGAGCGAGGCGACGGTGGACTTGCCCGAGCCGATGCCGCCGGTCAGGCCGATCTCGAGCATCGAGTTTGTCCCCTGGTAGCGAAGGTCAAATCCACCGAAGAAAACCAGGCCTTCGGGTCAGACTTCGGTGGACTCAGCCTCAGGCTCGGGCTCGGGCTCAGCCTCGGGAACCACTTCGACCTCGGCCGCCGCTTCCTCGGTAGAGGCCTCCTCGTCGACAGATTCGTCGACCGGGGCGTCTTCTGTGGCCGCCTCCTCAACGGTGGCTTCAGCGGCAGGGTCGTCCTCTGCCACCGCTTCTCCGTCAACAGAAGCCGAGGCATCGAACATGTCGGCCCAGGCTTCCTGACCCTCGGAGTTCTCCTCTCCGATGAAGTTGCCCTCATCGTCGTAGGCGTGCTCGCCGAAGTGTTCCTGATACTCGGCGGCCACGACCCCACCCTCGGCGGCCTGCTTGATCGACAGGCTGATCCGGCGACGCTGAAGGTCGAGGTCGATGATTTTGACCCATAGTTCCTCGCCGGGCGTCACGACTTGCTCGGGAAGGTCCACGTGGTGGGCCGACATCTCTGAGATGTGGACCAGACCCTCGATCCCGTCACCCACCTGGACGAACGAGCCAAACGGCACCAACTTGGTGACCCGGCCATATACCAGTTCACCCACCTGGTGGGCCCCGGCGAACTCCTGCCACGGATCCTGCTGAGTGGCCTTCAACGAGAGGCTGATGCGCTCACGGCCGAGGTCAACCTCGAGAACCTGCACCTCGATCTCGTCGCCGACTGCGACTACCGAACCGGGGTGGTCAATGTGCTTCCACGACAACTCCGACACATGCACGAGGCCGTCCATGCCGCCGAGGTCGACAAACGCACCGAAGTTGACGACGCTGGACACGGTGCCATTACGGATCTCTCCGGAGCGAAGGTTGTGCAGGAAATCTTCGCGCTGTTCCTTCTGTGTCTCTTCAAGCCAAGCACGGCGAGACAGGACCACGTTGTTGCGGTTCTTGTCCAGTTCGATGATCTTGGCGTCGATCGTGGTCCCTATGAAGGGTTGTAGGTCACGGACCCGGCGTAGCTCCACGAGTGAAGCGGGAAGGAAGCCACGGAGACCGATGTCGACGATCAGCCCGCCCTTGACGACCTCGATCACGGCGCCGGAAACCATTCCGTCGCCTTCCTTGATCTCCTCGATCCGACCCCAGGCCCGCTCGTATTGGGCCCGCTTTTTGGACAGGACCAGACGGCCGTCCTTGTCCTCACGCTGGAGAACCACGGCTTCGATCTTCTCGCCAACGGCCACGATCTCGTTCGGATCCACACCGTTGCGGATCGAAAGCTCGCGAGGCGGAATGACACCTTCGGACTTGTAACCAATATCCAGCAGGACCTCGTCCTTGTCGACCCGGACGACGGTGCCCTCGACCAGTTGGCCGTTCTCAACGTCGACCATGGTGGCCGAGTAGGCCTCGTCAAGCGTCAGGGAACCGAGATCATCCTCGGTGATGGGACGGGGGATGTACTCCCCGCTCTCGTCGAAACTTCCCATGGGCGGGGAGTCGAGGGCGGAGGGAATAAGAGTCAGTTCGGACACGTGTTCTTCTCGTCGGATGGGAGTAGGTGGACAGGTCATTCCGGACGCATAAACACGGCATGTGCACACGCGAAACGGACCCGGAGATCCTACCGGACCCCCATCGCGACCCCATCGGACGGAACTCAACCAAATTCAGGGCAGGTCCGTCAGTCGCCTCGTCGTCCAATCAGCAGGAACTCGGGATGTTCTAGATCCGGCGGACGAGAGGCGTAATCGCCGGGAGTCACTGAACGGACCTCGTCGACCACCAGTCCGGCGCGGTCGGCCAGCAGGCGGAGTTCCCGCGGAGTGAAACAGGTGGTCCAGAGTTCAGCTGGCTTCTCGACGCCATCGCCGTTCCTGAGCGCCGTGTGCTCCCGGTTGACGCCGGTATCGGCGTCGAAGTGGTCGGCCTCAGCCAGAAAGCGAATCTGGAAGTAGGCCGAAAAGGCGCTCAGGGCCACGCCCCCTCCCGGCCGGACGGCGGCCACGATGCGGTCAAGGATCGCTCCGTCGGGGTCCAGCACGGCCGTATCGGCTCCCGGCCCTCCAGCCAGGCCGAACGCTCCCTGGCAGAGCGAGATAGCCGCGTTGAACTCGCTGTCGAAAGTCATGGTCCGAGCATCGCCATGGATGAACGTGGCTCCTTCTGGGGCGTCTCGACGGGCCAGGTCCACGAAGGTCTCCGACACGTCGATGCCCACTACCTCAATGCCACGTCGGGCCAGTTCATGGCTGTGGCGTCCCGGGCCGCAACCGACGTCCAGTAGGCGGGATCCTTCACCGAGACCCAACACGTCGATAAGGACGTCGACCTCCTGGACGGTCCCGTAGGTGAATGAGTAGCGACGGTAGGCATCTCCCAGGTAGTCAGCGACACCCTCGAACCAGTGATCCATCTATCAGAGATCCGATCCCTCAGCCCTTGGCGTCAGCCCAGGTGGCGCCGGTGGCGACCTCGACGGCCAACTCCACCCGCAGGTCGTAGGCCCCGGTCATCTCGGAACGGACCATGGCCTCCACGTCGACAACCTCATCGATCGGCACTTCAAGGATCACCTCGTCGTGGACCTGGAGCACTAGACGGGATGCCGACCCGTCAGCTCGGAGCCGGTCGTCGATCCGAATGAGGGCCACCTTGAAGATGTCGGCAGCCAGACCCTGGATACCCGCGTTCATGGCCTGGCGTTCGCCGGCCTGACGCACGTTGAAGTTGGGCGACGAGAGTTCCGGTATGCGTCGACGGCGCCCGAACAGGGTCTCCGTGTAGCCCTTCTGGCGGGCCTCGTCGACCGTCCGCTCCATGTAGTCGCGGACCGACGGAAAGGCGGCGAAGTACGACTCGAGGATCTCGTTGGCCTCGTCAACCGATGAGCCCAGCCGTTGGGACAGCCCGTAGGCCTCCATGCCGTAAGCCAGTCCGTAGGCCACCATTTTGGCCCGGTTCCGCACCTCGGAGGTCACGTCGGTCGGGTCGATTCCCCACGTCCGGGCGGCCACCGCGGTGTGGATGTCGTCACCAGCCTCAAACGCTGCGATCAAACCCGGGTCGTCGGCCAGGTGGGCGATGACCCGTAACTCGATCTGGTTGTAGTCGGCTACCAGCAACGTACAGCCGTCGATCGGTACGAAGGCCCTGCGAAAGGCCCGCCCGGACTCGGTGCGGACCGGGATGTTGTGGAGGTTCGGTGCATCCGAGCTGAGTCGACCCGTTCGGGCGACCGTCTGGTTGAACGTGGCGCGGATTCGGTCGCCCGGACCAGCCTCAGCCAACAGGCCTTCGCCGTACGTGGACCGGAGTTTCTCGACCTCGCGGTAGGCGAGCAGGTGAGCAACCACAGGATGATCATCCCTGAGGCGCTCCAGGGTGGCCGCGTCCGTGGAGAACCCGGTCTTGGTCTTCTTGCCGGGAGTGAGACCCAGCTTCTCGAAAAGGATCTCCCTGAGCTGCTTGGTGGAGTTGACGTTGAACTCCTCCCCGGCCGCCTCGTGGACAAGGCCTCGCAGGCGTTCGCAACTGGCGGTCAGCTCGTCACGGAGGCGGGTCAACTCGGCGACGTCCACGCCGATGCCTAACTCCTCCATGCGAGCCAACACGGCGACGAGGGGAACTTCGATGTCAGCGTTCAGGGAAAGGAGCCCTTGGGCCTCCATGGCCGAAATCAGCGGGTCCCGAAGGGTCCAGACCGCGGCCGCCCGGTGTCCGGCCTCCACCGACGGATCGGCTGCCTCGCCACTGAGGTCCAACTGTCCATCGGGCGCTCCGGTCACCGGAAGCATCCGTCTGGCATGACGCTCCAGAAGCACCCCGAGGTCGTAGGTGGCGTCAGCCGGGTCCAGCAGGTACCCGGCAAGCGCTGTGTCCAGCACTAGGTGGACCTCTCCGATGCCCTGCCGCTGTAAGGCCCGCAACATCGGCTTGACGTCATGGGCCGCTACACCCGGGCCGTCAGTACCCAGAAGCCCCGCCAACGCACCGGTGACCGCTGGATCAGCCACCAGGGCGGCGGGAATCCACCAGGCCTCCTCACCATCGGAAACTGCGAGGCCCGGGCCAAGATCAGGGCCGGCGGGACCTGATGGCGGCTCGGCCACCGCTGCCAGGCCAATCGGGCCGGTGGACGCAGCTGCCACTCTGATGGCCTCGATGCCTGCCGCATCTGTGACGACGCTGACGGAAACCTCCAACTCTCCCGAGGCCCCCGTAGATCCGTCTCGGCTCTCCCGTGAATCCGCCCCATCGCCACCGAAGTCCACGCCCAGCAGGGCAGCCAAACGTTCGCGGGCCCGGCTCAGCTCCAACACGTCGAGTAGCCCACCGGCCCTCTCCACGTCGACGGGGCCCTGGTCTAGGTCGTCGGCGGTCAACCCGAGCGGCACATCGCGCACTAGCAGCATCATCTCCTCGTTCAGACGGGCAAGGTCTTCGCTGGCGTTCAGGTTCTCCCGGAGCTTGGGGGTCTGATCGTCGGCTGCGGCGAAGATCCCGTCGAGCCCCCCATAGGAGTTGATCAGCTTGGCGGCCGTCTTCTCCCCAACCCCGGGAACTCCAGGCAGGTTGTCAGAGGAGTCGCCCCGCAAAGCGGCGTAGGCCACATAGTCCGCGGGTCGGACTCCGGTGCGTTCGAAGATGCCCGCCTCGTCGTACAGGGCGTAGTCCGACACCCCCCGCTTGTTGTAGAGCACCCGGACATGTGGATCCTCCACCAACTGGTAACTGTCCCGGTCCCCGGTCACGATGGTCACGTCCCGACCGGCATCGCGGGCCACGGTGGCGAGGGTCGCCAAGACATCGTCGGCCTCGAACCCCTCGGCATCCACCACCCGCAATCCCAGGGAGTCGACCAGCTCGCGAACCAGATCGAGCTGCTGGTAGAGGGAATCCTCCTGCTTCTCACGGTTCGCCTTATACGACGGTAGGCGCTCGTGGCGAAAGGTCTCCCCCGGCCGATCGAAGGCCACGGCCACCCCTTCGGGCTCGTGATCGCGTAGCAGGGACAGGAGCATCTGGGTGAAACCGAAGACGGCGTTCGTCTCCTGCCCGGTGCGGGTCACCATGTCTCTGGGAATGGCGAAGAACGCCCGGTAAGTCAGTGAATTTCCGTCGAGGAGGAGGAGTCCGGGCACCGCGGCGACCCTAATCCCCAATGGTCACCAACCCGACTGGCGGCCCGGCCCGTCAGGAAGGTCGGAGGCCCTCGTCGATGACAGCCCGGGCCACGTCGGCCATGGTCTGACGCCCTGACATTGACGAGGTCTGCAGGAACCGAAACGCTTCGTTCTCAGATAGGCCGACCTCATCGAGGAGGACACCCTTTGCCCGGTCGATCACCTTGCGGGCCTCGAGTCGATCGGTCAATGTCTGGGCCTGGTCGGTCAGGGCACGCATCTCTCGGTGGCGGGCACGGGCCACCTCGACTGCCGGCACCAATTCGGATCGCTGGAACGGCTTGACCAAGTAGGCCAGCGCACCGGCCTCGACGGCCCGGTCGATCAGGTCCCGCTGGCTGAACGCGGTGAGGATGACCACCGCGGTGTCGTGGGAATCGGCGATACGCGATGCCGCCTCGATCCCGTCGAGTCCGGGCATCTTGATGTCGAGGATCACCACGTCGGGGTCCAGTTCGGCCACCAGCTCGACGGCATGATCACCGCGCCCGGTGTCGCCTACCACGTCGTACCCCTCGTCGATGAGGGTCTCCTTGAGGTCGAGACGAATGATGGCCTCGTCTTCGGCCAGGACCACCCGTACTGGTGGCATGCCGGGAGCGGGAGAGGCCCCGCGCGAATCAGTCATCTCGGACTCCTCGGCCGTCGGAGCCCATCCGATCCAGTAAGTCGTCCTGGATGGCCTCCAGCCGGGCGATGTTGGCCACCACGTCATCACGGTGGCGTTCCATGGCCCGGGCGTGGCGCTCGGCGTCGCGATGAACGCTTCCTGACTGAGCGGTTTCCGAAACCAGGGCCCGAACCCGGGCATCAGTCGCGTCAGCCGACAAGTGGGCCAACTGTTCCTCGGCCACCGCTAGGTCGGACCAGAGCCGCTGAAGGCGCTCGCCAACCTCGATTAGGCGTCGTTCAATCACCGAGCGTGCCATGGGACCGGCCATTGTAAGAAAAACATCTGGTGCCCGGGGCGGGACTTGAACCCGCACGACCTTTCAGCCAGAGGATTTTGAGTCCTCCGCGTCTGCCAATTCCGCCACCCGGGCGAACTTTCTGAGCCTACCGGTGGGCCCCTGACTGGAGACCCGCTCCGCCACCTCGCGGTAACCCGTGACCCAACCGTCGACGGGCCCCTACGATGGGCCGACGCAGCGGGTTCAATGCCCCGTCACCGACGGAACCGCCACCCTTCCGCGTCCCTTCGAGGAGACCGATGATCGCCTTCACCTACTCCGGCCAGGGCTCCCAGCAACCCGGCATGGGAGCATCTTGGTCTGACCACCCATCCTGGGAACTGGTTGACGAAGCCTCCGAAGCAGCGGGACGCGACGTGACCCACCTGCTACTCACTGCCGACGCCGACGAACTCCGCGAGACCCGCAACGCCCAGCTGGCCACCTTCGTGACCAGCATGGTGATCCTCGATGCCGTGGAGCGGCTCGGCATCGACGCTGCCGGCCACGCGGGACACAGCCTCGGCGAGTACAGCGCGCTGACCGCGTCGGGCGCCCTGGCCTTCGAAGACGCAGTGCCCCTGGTGGTCGAACGAGGTGAAGCCATGCAGGTGGCGATCCAGAAACCCGAGGGCACCATGGCCGCCGTGCTGGGACTCGATGACTCAAGTGTGGAAGAAGCGTGTTCAGCGGTCGACGGTGACGTCTGGGTCGCCAACTACAACGCCCCCGGACAGGTAGTCATTGCCGGTGATCCCGAAGCGGTGGCCGCAGCCGGCCAGGAGGCCAAAGATCAAGGCGCCAAACGAGTCACCACCCTGGAAGTCTCCGGTGCCTTCCATACCCCGTTCATGTCTTCGGCCCGGGATCGACTCAGCGAAGCCATCAACAGCACCGACATCCGAATGCCGGAGGGAATCGTGGTGGCCAACGTGGATGCCACCGCCCACCAGAACCCGGCAACGTGGCGGGCTCTGATGAACGCCCAACTCTGCAGCCCCGTCCGGTGGGCGCAGAGCCTTGAGACGCTGAGCCTCGCCGGCTTCACCACGTTCGTCGAACTGGGTCCGGGCAGTGTCCTGACCGGACTGGTTAAGCGGACCATCAAGGGGGCGACCCGACTAACCGTTAACACCCCGGACCACCTCGACTCGCTCCTCGACGCGCTAGCCGCCCCCGCTATGGCGGAGGCTGCTGGTGAGGACGCTGAGGGCGAACACCTCTTCGCCACCGACCGCATGGTGGTGAGTCCAGCTACCGGCATCTTCACTCCGGTGGCCGACATCGGTCCCGGCCAGGTGGTAGCCGCCGGGGCCCTACTGGGTCACATCGGTACGACCGAGGTTTATTCGTCGTTCGCCGGCGAGTTCATGGGTTGGCTCGCTGTCGACACTGAACGGGTCACCGCATCCAAGCCCATTGCGTGGCTTCGCGCTCAGTAATTTCCACCGCGCGAACGCCCGAGCCAAGTCCGCCCAAGAAACCCAGTCAGGAACCAAGAGCAATCATGAGTGACCCAATCAGTCGAGTCGTACTGGTCACCGGTGGAAACCGCGGCATCGGCCTTGCCTGCGCCAAGGCGTTCGTCGCTGCCGGACACCGAGTAGCCGTGACCTGCCGGGGAGAGGCACCGGCCGAGGTTTCCGAGGCGGGCATCCTCGCCGTGCAGTGTGACGTGACCGACACCGAACAGGTCGACGCGGCGTTTACCGCTATCGAGGAACAGTTGGGACCCGTCGAGATCCTGGTGGCCAACGCCGGCATCACCCGGGACGGCCTCGTGCTGCGGATGTCCGATGACGACTTCATCGACGTGCTGGACGCCAATCTGATCGGTGCATTCCGGGTCTGCCGTCGGGCTGTCAAACGGATGATAAAGGGGCGTTGGGGTCGAATCGTCCTGGTCTCGTCGGTCGCCGGTCGAGTCGGACAGACCGGTCAGGCCAACTACTCGGCGTCCAAGGCCGGCCTAGTCGGTCTGGGACGCTCCCTGGCCAAGGAGTTCGCCAGCCGAAACGTGACCGTCAACGTGGTGGCACCGGGGCCCATTCTGACCGAGATGCTGGCTGCCCTCCCCGACGACCAGCAGGCTGCCTACGCCGAAGCCGTGCCGCTGGGTCGTCTGGGCGAAGCCTCTGAGATCGCCGCGGCAGTGACCTTTCTGACGTCGGAGGATGCCGGCTACGTGACCGGGGCCGTCCTCCCCGTGGATGGCGGCCTGTTCATGGGGTGAGTACCCCTGGCCTGTAAATGGCGACAAGCGAAACGGCCCAGAGTGTCGTAGGCCACAATCCATTCCCCTGCGGATCGCTCCGCTCTAGGGTGAGGCAGTTCACGATCACCAATCAGAACGGAGAATGACGGTGAGCGAAGAAAACTTCGAGAAGTTCCGGAAGTGTGCGGTCGAGGTCCTGTCGGTAGAAGCCGACCAGGTCACCATGGAGGCTTCGTTCGCCGAGGACCTCGATGCCGACAGCCTCGACCTCGTCGAGTTGGTCATGGCCCTTGAGGAGGAGTTTGGCGTCAACGTCGAGGAGGAGGAACTGGAGGACATCACCACCATCGGGGGCGCCTACCAGCTCATCACCGGCAAGCTCTGATGACCCGTCGTCGGGTGGCCGTCACCGGCCTGGGCGTGGTCTCCACGTGCGGCGTCGGCACAGACGCGTTCTGGAACGGCCTGTGTGGTCCGGCCCCGGAAGGCGACCGCCTGGTCCCCGACTTCGATCCCTCCCCGTGGTTCGAGAACCCTAAGGAGGTCCGTCGCAGTGACCGCTGTACGCAGTTCGCCATCGCTGCGTCTGACATGGCCCTAGAGCAAGCCGGTGAACTGACCGCCGATCCGACCCGTCGTGGTGTGTTCATCGGTACCGGCATCGGTGGCATCCAAACCCTCGAGGACCAGATCCTCGTGATGAACGAAAAGGGCTCTCGACGGGTATCTCCGTTCCTCATCCCCATGATGATGCCCAATGCCGCCCCGGCCGCCGTGTCGATGAAGCACGGCTTTCAGGGCCCCGCCGAGAACACCTGCACGGCGTGCGCCGCCGGTACACACGCCTTGGCCAATGCCGCCCGTCTAATCGCCTACGGACGTTGTGACGTGGTCCTAGCCGGTGGAAGCGAGGCCCCATTCGTGGATGCAGCCGTGGCCGGCTTCACCAATATGACGGCCTTCTCGTCGGTCGGGATTTCCCGACCGTTCGACGCGGAGCGCGACGGCTTCGTCATGGGCGAAGGCGCTGGCGTGGTCGTGCTGGAAGACTGGGAGACCGCCGAGGCTCGCGGGGCGACCATTCTGGCCGAGATCCTGGGCGGCGCTAGCACGGCCGACGCCCACCACATCACCGCCCCGTCACCTGGCGGTGTGGGAGCCATCAACTGCATGCGTCTGGCCCTCGAAGAGGCCGGAGTGGATGCCGCCGATGTGGTCCACATCAATGCCCACGGCACGTCGACCCCGCTGAACGACATGGCCGAGGCCTTCGCCATGCAAGAGGTGTTCGGCGATAACGGCCCGCAGATCACCTCCACCAAGGGGATCACCGGTCACGCTCTAGGGGCCGCCGGCGCCATTGAGGCCGTTGCGGTGATCCTGGCCCTGCAGAAGGGCCTGATCCCACCAACATCGGGCTACGCCACGCCCGATCCAGAAATGCCGGCGATCAACATCGTCGCCGGTGAACCCGCACCTTGGACACCCGGCATCTCCATGTCCAACTCGTTTGGGTTCGGCGGCCACAATGGCAGTCTGGTTATCGGCCCCGCTTAATCCCGGCCCCGGTCAGCCAGCCAGAGACCCATGCGTTGGTCAGTCAGTACCCACGAAGACGAACATCAGCTCACACCGGCACGCCTCCTCACCGTCCACAGACGCCCGTCCTGTGCCCTTGCCGGCCCTGGCTGACACCCGACCCAGCTCCACCTCCAGGTCCAATCGCTCTCCCGGTACCACCTGCCGCCGGAACCGAACCCCGTCAAGACCACCGAAAAGAGCCAGACGACCGACAAAGTCCGGGCGGCTTAGTAGGGCATAAGCCCCCAACTGTGCGATCGATTCACACATCAAAACGCCGGGAAGCGTCGGCCGATCAGGGAAATGTCCAGCAAAGAAAGGCTCATCACCGGTCAGGTCCCAGTAACCGACGGCCCGCTCCCCCGAGGTCACCTCGGTGACCTCGGTCAACAAGAGGAACGGATCACGGTGTGGGATGACCGCCTCAGGTGGCAGCAAGATGTCGGACACGTTGGAGGTTCCTTCCGGACATGGTCGAGAATCTGTCAGTGGGCCGAAATGCACGAGGCCGGGGTGTCGCCACCCCGGCCTCGGCCAACTTCTCAGATGATGTCGAGTCGCATTAGGCGACCCGCAGTGCTCACCAGGAGGAAGGTTCGGGCGCCGCCTCGGCCGCTCCACCACCGCTGTTGGCAGCAGCCTTCAACTTCGAGCCGACAGACACCTTGCAGGCGTTACGGGCCGCCACGTGAACAGGCTCGCCGGTCTGCGGGTTGCGGGCCATCCGAGCCGCCCGATGGACCTGCTCAAACGAAATCCAGCCGGGAATCGACACCTTGTCACCACCGGCAGCCACCGCATCAGCCACCACATCGAAGAAGGCATCCAGACACGCACCTGCGTCCTTGTTGGACGTCCCAGCCCGGTCCGCCATTGCTGCGATTACATCGCTCTTATTCATCGACCATCTCCTTTGGGTCTCGGGATGGGTCTGCCCACCTCGTGGTCAAATGACATCCGACTACTTTCAGCACCCAATGTCAAGCATTTCCGATCCTGAAGGCCTTTCGTTCCAAGGATCTGCCTCCGAGCTGTGGGTCCGTCGGGAATGACAACGAGCCTTTTCAGACGGTCCTCCGGCCTCTGTAGAGACGCGACAAAGTCAATCTGGAGCGTTCACCAAGTGCTGGGCCGCGTTCAGGAAGTACTCCATCACTGCCGATTCGGCGGACCGGGTGAGACCTCCGCCGGCGACCGCGGTCGACATGCAGGCCAGCCAGGCGTCCCGTTGGACCGAGGCGATGACAAAGGGAGCGTGACGCATCCGCAGTCGAGGGTGTCCCCGCTCGACGCTGTAGTCGGCGGGGCCACCCCAATACTGGCGTAGGAAGCCGGCGAGCCGAGCAGCCGGGCCGGCCAGGTCGTCGGGATACAGGGGTCGTAGTACGGGGTCCGCCGCCACTCCATCATAAAATCGGCCGGCTAGGTCGTCGAACCACGCTGGCCCCACCAGTTCGAAGAGTGTGTCGGCCACGATCTCTGTGCTGTCGGCTCCGATCCGCACCCAAGGCTTTTGTCGCCCCATGGGAACGCTCTGACTGGTCATGTTCAGTTGGTCGCTAACAAGGAGTCAACCGGCGTCGAGGGCGGCTCGGAAGTCCGCCACCAACTCGGCGACACCCTCCGGGCCGGCCCGATCGACCATGCGTTGTACGACGGCCGAACCGACTACCACCCCGTCACCGTGACACGATGCCTCTACCGCCTGTGCTGGGGTGCCGATGCCCACGCCGACCAGTACCGGCACATCGGTGATGGGTTTGAGACGCGAGGCGATCTCGACGGCGCTAGCCGCCAACTCGGACCGCACCCCGGTCACCCCCACAAGCCCGACGCCATATACGAAACCGCGGGTCCTCTCGCAGATGCGGGGCAGGCGATCGTCAGGGGCCGTGGGGGCAGCAAGCAGGATCGGTTCGACGCCAGCGCCATCCGCCACCTCCAACCACGGACCAGCCTCCTCCAAAGGAAGGTCGGGCAGGATGCAGCCCGACACCCCCGAAACGATCAGCGATTTGGCAAACCGTTCCAGACCCATGCGAAAGGCGATGTTGTAGTAGGTCATCACAGCCAGCGGTACGCCCACATCGGCATCCCGAAGGGCGTCGAGAATGCTCACCGGCGTAGCACCACCAGCCAGAGCCACATCATTGGCGGCCTGGATCGTCGGACCATCCATTACCGGATCCGAGAACGGCACCCCGATTTCGATCACGTCGGCACCAGCGGCGGCCACCGCCCGTGCCGTGTCCAGCCAGTCGTCGCCAAGGCCGCCGGTGACGTACACGACGAGGCATTTTCCGCCACCATCACGTCGAGCACGCAGTGCCGCTTCGACCGGACCGGTCACCCTTGAGCCCCCATCTTCGTTTCGGACACTCACGCCAGGATGCCCATCATCTGGGCCACGTCTTTGTCGCCACGTCCCGACAGATTCACCACCACTGATTTTCCGGCCAGAGCAGCCCGTTCCCGCGATACCCAGGCCAGGGCATGGGCCGGCTCCAGTGCCGGAATGATCCCCTCGGACCGGCTTAGCAGTTGGAAGGCCTCGACCACCTCGTCATCGGTGACCGCCTCGTACCGGGCCCGGCCGACGGAGGCTAGATGGCTGTGCTCGGGGCCGACCCCTGGGTAATCCAGGCCGGCACTAATCGACTCGGCCTCCAGCACCTGACCGAACTCGTCCTGCATCAGGTAGGAGTCCATCCCGTGGACCACCCCTGGTACTCCACGCCCCACCGCGGCTCCACCCGCCGGCTCCACACCGACTAGTTCGGTTGCCGCGTCGGAAAAGCCCGAGAAGATGCCAATTGCATTGGACCCACCACCCACACAGGCCACAACCATGTCGGGCGGACCACCCAACAGGGCCTCACTCTGCTCGCGGGCCTCACGACCCAGTACCTCATGGAACGTCCGGACCATCCACGGGTACGGGTGGGGGCCCATGACCGATCCGAGGCAGTAGTGCGACTCTTCCACCGTGGCCACCCAATCCCTCATGGCCTCGTTCACCGCGTCCTTGAGAGTACGGCTACCCGACATGGCCGTCCGGACCTCAGCGCCCAGAAGGTGCATCCGGAAAACATTGAGTTCCTGTCGCTTAACGTCGACCTCGCCCATGTAAACGCAGCACTCCATGCCCAGGAGGGCGGCTGCGGTGGCCGAGGCGACACCGTGCTGGCCAGCCCCGGTCTCGGCCAGCAGGCGGGTCTTGCCCATTCTCTTGGCCAGCAGGGCCTGACCCAGCACGTTATTGATCTTGTGGGAACCCGTGTGATTCAGGTCTTCCCGCTTCAGGAACAAGCGGCAGCCCAGTTCCGAGGACAGGTTGTGACACTCGGTCATTGGGGACGGCCGACCGGCGTAGTCAGCCAATAGGGCATCCAGTTCAGTCCGGAAGGTCGGGTCGGCCCAGGCCTTACGAAACTCCACTTCGAGCTCGAGGACGGCCGGAATCAGCGTCTCGGGCACGAATCGGCCACCGAACTCACCGAACCTCCCGTCCGGTGTGGGCTCCTGCAGTGTCATGGTCGGTCCATTCCTCGATCTGCTCCATCGGGAGATTCGACTTCGTCCTGCTGCCAATCGAACGGGCGATTCTCCATGTCGCCCCGATAGCCCTCAATTCGGGTCGGTCGGGCCGCTCGCGCATTGATCATGAACGCTCGCAACAGGCGGGGATCCTTGCGCCCAGGCCCGGCTTCCACGCCGCTCGCCACGTCGACGCCGTAAGGGTCGACTCGCTCGATGGCCTCGCCCACATTCTCTGGTGTGAGACCGCCAGCCAGCAGCATCGGTCTGGCCGCCGATGGGCCGTCGGCCATGGCCCAGTCGAACACCTGACCCGAACCAGGCGTCGGAGCATCCAGCAGGAGCAGGTCAGCACCGAACTCGTCGAAGCGGTCCAGGTCGGGCGAACCGGCTGGCAGTGCCCGGATGGTCACCGGCACCCGATCAGCTACCCAGCGGGTGGTCGTAGGTGACTCATCGCCATGGAGCTGGGCGGCCCGCAGACCGATCCGGTTCACCATCTCGACCACCCGGGCCTTCCCGGTGTTGCGAAACACCCCTACTGTCATCACATCGGGTGGGAGCTGTCCCACGATGTCGCGCACCACCCGTTCGCTCACCTGACGCCGCGACGGGGCGAAGATGAAGCCAAGGGCATCGGCGCCCAGTGCCGTGGCAAGCAACGCGTCCTCAGCGCAGGTGATGCCACAGATCTTTATGAACACGGTTGAATCATCCCTCATTTTGGGGTCCCTCGGGCGCTCCCCGGAGGGCTCGCACGGCGCCCGTCCGGTCGCCCGAGGTCACCAGCGACTCGCCCACCAAGAGTGCGTGGTAGCCGGCATCCACCAGTGTCCGGGCGTCAGCGGGCCCCCGGATGCCCGACTCGGCTACCCGAACGACCCAGTCGGGCATGAGTGGGGCCATCCGGATGGCCCTGTTCGTGTCGACCTCAAAGGTGACCAGATCCCGTTGATTGACCCCTATGAGTCGCGCACCCACCGTCAGGGCTCGCTCCAGTTCGACCTCGTCGTGGATCTCCACGAGGGCGTCGAGGCCCACTTCGACGGCCAGGGCGTGGAAGTCGGTCAACTCGGCATCGTCAAGCGCCGCAGCAATCAGGAGCACCGCATCGGCCCCCATGAGACGGGCGTCGCAGATGTCGCGGGTGTCGACGGTGAAATCCTTTCGGAGTACTGGGACCCCCACGGCGCCTCGGGCAGCGGCTAGGTCGTCTGGTGATCCTCCGAAGTGGTCGACGTCGGTCAGAACCGAAAGGCAAGCCGCTCCACCGGCAACGTATTCCGTGGCGGTGCCCGCCGGGTCTAGATCGACGGCCAGATCTCCCCGTGAGGGCGAACGGCGCTTCACCTCAGCGATTACCGCCGGCTCTCCGGCAGGGACTTCAATCAGAGCGTCAGTAAAGCGCCGTGCTTCGGGCAACCCGCGCGCCGCGTCGACCAGTGCACCAACCCGCCGGCGATCGGCGGCGGCGACCGTGCGATGAACGTCGAGAATCCGATCAAGATAGGTAGCCACGACCGGAGGCTACCGACACCCCCGTGGTGCCCCAGAGCCGATTCCCTCACACAACCCTCATCTCCACGATGCGGTTTGGTGGACCCATCGTGCGACGATGGGGTCATGACTGGAGACCCGGGTCACCCGACGCGTACCGACGGTGCCGTGATCCTGGTCATCGAGGACGAGCCCCACATCGCTGACCTGCTGGACCTCTACCTCCGTCAAGACGGCCATCGCCCCTACTTGGCGGACAGCGGCGAGCGGGCGTTGGTCCTGTTCGCCGAACGATCGCCGGCACTGGTACTCCTTGACCTCGGCCTGCCGGGCGACATCGACGGCCTGGAGGTCTGCCGACGCATCCGTGCCACATCGGACGTTCCCATCATCATGATCACGGCCCGCGATGACGAAGTCGACCGGATAGTCGGCTTCGAGTTAGGCGCCGACGACTACGTGGTCAAGCCGTTCAGCCCCCGCGAACTCATGGGCCGCGTCCGCGCAGTGCTCCGCCGCTCAGCGAACACCCAGACGACGACCGGACCGGTGGTCGAATTCGGTGGTGTCCGCATCGACGGCGAACGCCTCGAGGCCACGGTGGATGGTGTCGTGGCTTTACTGGCCGCCCGCGAGTTCGCTCTGCTGTGGTTCCTCGTCGAACACACCGGTCGAGCCCTGACCCGGCGCCAAATTCTGGACGGCGCATGGGGCGCCGGTTGGATCGGTGACGAGCGGACGGTCGACGTTCATGTGAGGCAGGTCCGTCGGAAGTTAGGTGACGACCTCCCCCTAGCCACGGTCCGCGGTGTCGGTTACCGGCTGGACTGATGGGGCACACTCCATGAGGACCCGACTGCTCACCACCATGGTCGGACTGGTCGTCCTGGCCCTCGTCCTGGTCGGCGCAGGAACCACGGTGGTCGCTTCGACCCGCTCGGCGTCGACCACCGAGCGCCATGTGGTCGGCCAGACCCTCGCCCTGGCCGCGGCGTTAGAAGATGGCATGACGGTTCTGAACCGCCCCAGACTCGGACAGGGTGTCCGCGAACGACTCCGACAGTCAATGGACCTCGAGCAGATTGGCCTTGCCGTGGTCCCACGTGATGGCAGTCCCCTAGTCGTCCTCAACGAACTTCCACGCGTTGTCACCTACGACGACCTGCGTCCATTGGCCGAGGATGCTGCTAGGCCCGACGAAGCGGCCCACACATCGGGGGTCCGAGACGCTGTGGCCTGGGCGGCCGCCGTGGTTCCGTTGCGGTCCACCGCCACCGGTCCGGCCATCGTCGTGGTAGCCAGCCGTCGATCCGTAGACCCGCTGGCCGGCACCTACCAGTGGATGCTGCTGGGCGCGTTGGTGTCCATCGTCGTCTCCGTGCTCGTAGCCCTCCGCCTTAGCCGCTCTCTGGCCCACCCGGTGATCGAGATGGCCGCAGCCGCCCACAAAATCGCGGACGGCCACCTGGATACCCGACTGGATTCGGATCCGGCCGGTTCAAAGTCCCGGCGGCCAGATGAGGTCTCCGAACTGGTGGCGGCGGTAAACACCATGGCTGAGGGACTGGAGCGATCCCGGGGTCTGGAACGCCAGTTCCTGCTTTCGGTCTCTCACGATCTTCGGACACCAATGACCTCCATCCGCGGCTACGCCGAGGCTCTGGTCGACGGGACCATCTCCGAACCGATCCAGGCCGGCAGGGTGATCCTGGCCGAGGCCGCCCGTCTGGAACGCCTCGTTCGTGACCTGCTCGAGTTGGCCCATCTGGATGCCCGACAGTTCGCCCTACACCTGCACCCAGTGGACATTGCCGCGTCGACCGCCGAGGTGGTCGAGGCGTTCGGCCCGGCGGCCGCTGAATCCGGCATCCAGGTCACCGTCAAAACCTCGGCAACAAACGCTGCCGGGATTGGAGACGACGTCGTGGCAATGGTCGACCACGACCGGTGGGCTCAGATAGTCGGCAATCTGATTGAAAACGGTCTGCGGTACGCGGCAACCACTCTGACAGTGGAGATTCAGTCGACAGGACCGTCGATTCAGGTCCGGATCATCGACGATGGTCCGGGGATCGCAGCCGACGATCTCCCCCACGTATTCGAACGTCTCTACGTGGCCCAGCACCACCCGACCGGCCGGGAGTCGGGTTCCGGCCTGGGTTTGGCCATCGTCCGTGAACTGGTGGAAGCCATGGATGGCGAGGTGGAAGCCGTGGCACCTCCCGACGGCGGCACCGAGATGGTGGTACGGATCCCCTCAGTCAGCGAGGAGTGAGACCGACGTGCCGTCGGCGTCGACCGTCACCGGCACCACAATGGCCCGCTTTACCTCAGCAAGGGCCACAAACCCGTCGTTGGGTCCAGCCCCGGGTCGGGTGGCCACGCTGGTCAGCCGACCGGCCACAACACCATCAAGGGTGATTTCCGTCTCGGCCGACGGCAACGGACCCTGTCCGGTCGCCCGCACGATTCGTGTCGGGGTTCCGGCACTCCGACTGTCGACCCGTGCCACCAACTCCTGACCGGTGTAGCACCCCTTGGTGAAGCTGGCTGACCGGTCAACCACTCCGGTGGCACCAGGAATGGTCGTCTCATCCATCTCGGCGCCCATCATCGGGATGCCGGCAGCGATCCGACGGTGCTCCCACATCGAACCGTCACCATTGGTGGGGCCTTTAGGCAGATCAACCGACGGACCGAGCAGGTCGACGGCTTGCAGGCCGGGCCAGGTCACAGGCAACGCCAACCCGCCTGGCGGAGCATCCACCGACCCCATCTCAGCATCTAGCACCGTGACCAGACCCCAGTCGACGGGTTCCACCGTGCAGTCGGTCCGCAGCAGGAAGCGGGTCAGACGGGCCACTACGACCATTCCCCAACCAGCGTCCACATCCAACATGAACACGTCGTCGGCCATCCTCGAAACCCGCATCCACGCCTCGACCTTGCCAGTGGGCTGCAACACGAAGGTCTCCGCTGCGTCGCCGACGCCCAGAGCGTCAACGTCCTGACTGAGCTGGCCCTGGAGGTATGTCTGGGCATCGGGCCCGGTAACCCGTAGGACGTCGCGCTGCCGACGAACGATGGTCATAACGGTGGCTTCATAAGAAAGGTCAATCGCTGCTAGCAGTCCGACGGGCCGCTGTCATCCGGCGGGCAGCCGGAATGGTCGATAGCAGCGCCCGAGCCTTGTTCTGGCATTCCAGGTGCTCTAGCTCCGGAACACTGTCAGCCACGATGCCCGCTCCGGCCTGGACTGAGGCGATTCCGTCACGGACGAACATGGTGCGAATGGCAATGGCCGTGTCGATGTTGCCGGTGAAATCGAAGTAACCAACGACGCCCGCATATGGGCCACGCTTGACCGGCTCGAGGGCGTCGATGATCTCCATGGCCCTCACCTTGGGGGCACCGGAAACCGTACCGGCAGGCAAGGTTGCCCGAAGGACGTCGATGGGGGTGCAGCCTTCGGCCAACTCGCCGGCAACCTGACTGGTGAGGTGCATGACGTGGCTGTAACGCTCCAGCGTCATCATCTCCTCGACCTCTTCGGAGCCGAACGCCACGACCCGACCCACGTCGTTTCGGGCCAAGTCGACGAGCATCACATGCTCGGCCACCTCCTTGGGGTCCTCGGCCAATTCGGCGGCCATCCGGCGATCGTCGACGTCATTACGGCCCCGACGACGGGTGCCGGCAATGGGCCGTGATACGACCCGACCGTCGAGCAACTGAACCATGGGCTCGGGCGAGGCCCCCACCACGGTGAGGTCCTCGTAACGCAGAAAGTACATATAGGGACTCGGATTGACCTGTCGGAGCACCCGGTACACATCGTAGGGCTCGGCATCGAGCTCCACGTCGAAACGTTGTGACAAGACAACCTGGAACACGTCGCCAGCCAAGATGTGCTCCCGTGCGACCTCCACGGCGACCTTGTACAGGTCAGCGCCCATGGTGGAGGTCACCTCAGGCGGCTCATCAGTGGGATCAGGCGGCGCCATCAGGGGTTCGTCGAGTGGTCGGGCTCCGTCTGATGCCAACTGGTCGAGCCTGGATGCCGCCTCGTCGTAGGCGGCATCCAGTACTGCGTTGTCGGCCACCTCGTCGCCGGTGAGCTCGGGCACCACCACGTTGACCAACAAAACGGCCCGTTGGCGCCAATGGTCGATAGCCACCATCTCGCCGATGACCGACATGATCCCGTCGGGAAAACCCCGGTCGTCGGGCGGCACATCTGGGAGATGTTCCACTTCGCGCACGACGTCATAGCCCAGGTAGCCCATGAGGCCCCCGTGTAACGGAGGAAGATCTTCGATGGTCGGCGACCGGAAGTGTTCCAGGAGGTCTTCGAGAGCGGCCAGCATCCCGGCGTCGGTACGGATCCCCGCCGGAAGGTCACCGCTGACGTCAAGGTCGCCACCGGCGCCGTGGGAGGTAAGGGTGAGCGACGGGTTACGACCGATGAACGACCACCGGCCCCAGGTCTCGCCCCGGTCGACGCTTTCGAGCAGAAAGCCCTCTCCGTCACCCACGCAACGGGCGTACAGAGAGACCGGGGTGGTGAGATCGGCAAGCAACTCGCGCCAGACCGGCACGACGGCGTGGCCGCGCGCCAGCGCTCGGAACTCCTCGCGATCAGGGCTGACCACAGGAAGAGTCGCTGGATCAGCCAGCGTCGACTACCGCGTCGGACGCGGCCCCCGGTCCGAACGGACGGAAGAAACAGCTGTACTCGCCCGTGTGGCAGGCGCCCTTCCCCTCCTGTTCGACCACGAAGAGCAGGGTGTCGGCATCGCAGTCGTAATACGCCTCACGCACGTACTGGCGATCGCCTGAGGTCTCGCCCTTGCACCAGTATTCCCGGCGGCTACGGCTCCAGAACCAGGTCCTCCCAGTAGCCATGGTCTCGCGTAGGGAGTCGGCGTTCATCCACGCCATCATCAGGATCCGCCCAGTGTGCTCCTCCTGAATAATGGCCGGCACCAGGCCGTCCTCGTTGAAGGTCACGCCTTCCAACTGCTCAGCCGTCGCGGCGATGGGGGTGGACTCGATGGTGGAGGGGGCGGGAGACATGGAGGTCAGCCTACGGTCACCCCCTTGCGCTGACGGTCAGTGTTTCGATTCGCAGCCGGGGCCAACCGCCGGACCCGGTTGCCCATCCCCACTACAGATACAGACCCGTGCTTCCCTCTTCGAGGCGCTGGGCTGCCACCGCGTGGACATCGCGCTCCCGGAGAATGATGTAGTCGTGTCCCCGGACCTCAACTTCGTAACGGTCTTCCGGGTTAAACAGCACCTGGTCGCCGACTTCCATCGCGCGCACGTTGGGACCGGCGGCCACCACCTGGGCCCAGGCTAAACGCTTTCCCACCTGGGCAGTGGCCGGGATGAGGATGCCGCCGGTGGAGCGACGCTCACCTTCCTCAGAGTCGGTTCGCACGAGGATCCGGTCGTTGAGCATCTTGATAGGAAGGCCCTCGTGATCCGATGGGCCGGGCATTACACCGTTGCCGTCTAAGGAGCCGCTCTCCAGAGACTGGCCTGACGAGCTCTTCTGCGTGTTCACAAGGTGCACGGTAACGGCGCGGTCAGCGGGTCACGGGCCGAACGGTCACACCGGCCGCTGCCAGGTGGGCCTTTGCCTCGGCCACCGTGTATTCCCCGAAGTGGAAGATCGAGGCGGCCAGCACAGCATCGGCGCCACCGTCCACCGCTCCGGCCACCAGATGATCGAGGTTTCCGACGCCACCGCTAGCGATCAGTGGCACGCTGGCCACGTCGCCCACGGTTCGGAGCATTTCGACATCGAAGCCGTCACGGGTGCCGTCACGGTCCATGGACGTCAGCAGGATCTCGCCGGCTCCCCGCTCGACGACCTCGTCAATCCAGGCCACGAGGTCCCGTCCGGTCGGCATCCGACCGCCATGGGTAAAGACCTCGAAGCCGCTGGACGGAGGTCCAACGTCCGCTTCGGAGCGTCGGGCATCCACCGCCACCACCACGCACTGGCTTCCGAACTCCGCGGCCAACTCGCCGATGAGCTCAGGGCGGTCCACAGCAGCCGTGTTGACCGAGACCTTGTCAGCGCCGGCCCGCAGGATCCCCCGGGCGTCCTCGACCGTCCGGATACCCCCACCGACGGTGAACGGGATAAACACCTCCTCGGCCACGTGGCGAACCATGTCCAAGGTGATCTCCCGGGCATCGGACGACGCTGTGATGTCTAGGAACACGAGTTCGTCGGCACCTTCGCTGTCGTAGCGGGCAGCCAGCTCTACTGGGTCGCCGGCATCGCGGAGACCCACGAAGTTCACGCCCTTGACCACCCGGCCGTTGTCGACGTCCAGACAGGGGACGATCCGCACGGTCTCCACGATTAGGCCCGATTCCCTACCGGCCCGTCCGACGGGTCCTCCGAAAGTTGTCGGATGGCCTCGGCGAGGTCGACAGTGCCCTCGTAGAGCGCCCGTCCGAGGATGATCCCCGCAATGCGGCGGCCGTCCACGTCCAGAGCCGCCAGGTCAGTTAGATCGCGAGGGCGGCCCACACCACCGGAGGCCACCACATCGACGCTCGTGGCAGCTAATGCGCCGGCCAGTCCGTCGACATCAGGGCCTTCCAGCGTCCCGTCACGTTCGATCCGGGTGATGACGAAGGCGGCGGTGCCCAAGTCGGAATATCGGATCAACGCGTCGCTGAGCTTCACACCACTGCTCTCGGTCCAGCCCCGGACGGCCACCTCGTCGCCCCACACGTCGAGCCCCACGGCCACCGGGCCGCGATCAGCCACCGCTGTCACAAGGTCCGGGTTCTCGACCGCGGCGGTGCCCAGGACCACCCGAGACACCCCCGCATCGAACAGCTCCCGAGCGTCAGCGACCGAACGGACTCCCCCGCCGGCCTGTACGGGCACGTCGAGAGCGGCGGCCACCGCGGCGACTGCCGGACGGTTCACCGGGTCGCCGGTCCGGGCGGCGTCGAGGTCCACCACGTGGACCCAGTCGGCGCCCGCCTCCTGGAAGGCCAGGGCCTGGGCGACGGGATCATCGCCGTACACGGTCTCCCGGTCGTAGTCGCCCTGCATGAGGCGCACACAGCGACCAGCACGTAGGTCGATGGCTGGGAACAGCGCGGGTGTCCTCATCTGGCAACCAGGCTCACAAAGTTCTCCAGTACTCGCAGGCCTGTGACCGAGGACTTCTCCGGGTGGAACTGGCACGCCCAGAGCAGGTTCCGAGCTTCGGCCGCACAGACCTGATCGCCGTAGGTGCACGTGGCCACCGTGTCGGGTCCGACCGGTGCGGCATAACTGTGTACAAAGTAGGTCCACGGGTCGTCACCCAGGCCGGCCAGCATCGGATGCTTGTCGATACCCTTCTGGTCCAGACGGTTCCACTGCATCTGCGGCCGCTTGACGGCATCGGATAGCAGTGTCACCTCGCCGGGCAGCACGCCGAGACCGGCCACGCCGGGTGACTCGACACTCGCCTCGTGGAGCATCTGGAGCCCCACACAGACTCCTAGGAATGGTCGTCCGTCCCCTGTCGCTGCCTCGCTGGCCGCTTGCATCGCCGTCTCCCAGAGACCCGCAGTCCGCAGTGCCTCAATGCAACGTCCAAACGCCCCTACGCCAGGAAGAACTAGTCCGTCAGCCGCCGCGACCTCGTCGGGGTCGCTGGTCAGGCGGGCGTCGGCACCCACCTTTTGGAGAGCCTTCTGGGCTGACCGCAGGTTGCCGATTCCGTAGTCCAGGACGGCCAGTAGCGGGCCCGTCCGTGCCGGGGAGCCGTCCCCGTCGGGTCGGGTCACAGGCTGCCCTTGGTGGACGGCACGTCGCCACCATCGATCCGCACGGCATCGCGCAGGGCTCGGGCCACGCCCTTAAAGGAGGCCTCCACGATGTGGTGGGTGTTCTTTCCGCGCACCACCGTGAGGTGCAGAGTGATGCGGGCCGCCACCGTGAATGCCCGCCAGAACTCCTCCATGAGCTGTGGGTCGAACGGCGGGTCGCCGAGGATCTTCTCACCGGGAAACTCGACATCGTGGTGTAGGTACGGACGCCCCGACAGGTCGAGGGCCACGTCGACCAACGCCTCATCGAGCGGCACCCGGATCGAGGCGAAGCGCCTCACGCCCGCCTTGTCGCCCAACGCATCAGCAAAGGCTTCACCAAGGGCGATGCCAACGTCTTCCACGGTGTGGTGGGCGTCGATGTTCAGATCGCCGTCACAGGAGACCTGCAGGCCAAAGCCCCCGTGACGGCCCAGCTGGTCGAGCATGTGATCAAAGAAAGGGATGCCAGTCGACGCCGACACGTCGGCCACCACCGTCCGGTCCAAATCGATTTCCACGGCGATGGCCGTCTCCTTCGTCGTACGTTGGCGGCTTCCGGTGCGTGCCATGTCAGGCCCCTTCGGTGTCTGGTTCGTGAGGTGCTTCAGCGAGGGACCCACCCAGGATCTGCCCCAGGGCCTCGATGAAACGGTCGTTTTCGTCGGCCGTCCCGATGGTGACCCGGAGGCACCCCTCGATTCCAGCCATGGTCGTGAAATCCCGGACGAGCACTGAGCACTCGACCAGGGCTTGCCAGACGTCACGGCCCGAGCGGGTGTCCGGTCGGAACAGGATGAAGTTTGCCTCCGATGGCCAGGCAGTCACGGGCAGGACGTCGAGGGCGGCGGTCATCCTGTTCCGTTCAGCCACCAGTTGGGCAATCCGATCGTCCATAGCCGTCCGGTACTGGAGAGCCAGGATCCCGACGGCCTGCTTAAAGGCATCTAGGTGGTACGGGAGCACCACCTTGTCGAGTTCAGCCACACACCAGGTCGGGGCCAGGAGATAGCCCAGCCTCGCCCCGGCCATGGCCCATGTCTTAGAGAAGGTCCGGCTCACAACCAGGGGACGGTCCTCGGCCAACAGATCCACGGCGCTCGTCGAGGCGAACTGTCCGTAGGCCTCGTCGACAACCACCAGACCCCCATAGCCCGCTGCTACGTCCACCAGGTCGGCCACCAGCCCAACCGGGTCCACGGTCCCCGTCGGGTTGTTGGGGGAACACAGGAAGACCAGCGCCGGTTGTTTGTCGGCTACCAGCGCCATGACGTCATCGGCGACCAGTCGGTGATCGGCGTCGCGGGTACCTCGAAGAACCCCGGTCCCTGTAGTGCGTGCGATCTGGGCGTACATGGCGTACGTCGGCTCGAACACCGCAACAGAGCGACCCGGGCCGCCGTAGGCCAGCTGGAGGCTCTGTAGGACTTCGTTGGACCCGTTGGCAGCGAAAACCTGCATCGGGTTTACCCCATGGGCTTCGGCCAGCGCGGACCGTAGCGCCGTGGCGTGACGGTCCGGGTAGCGGTTCCAGGACAGTTCAGTGACCGCTGCAGCTACTGCCGCTCGGAATCCCGCGGGCGGAGGTACCGGCGACTCGTTGGTGTTCAGGCGGACGGCAACGTCAACCTGAGGCGAGTGGTAACCCTCCATGCTCACCACACCGACGCGAGCCTGGGGCTGCACGAACTCAGGCATCGTGGCTCCTGTCGAGAGGGTGACAGACCCGGGTCCGGACGGATGCGGCGTGAGCATCGAGGCCCTCGGCGCCAGCCAGCGCCGCCACGTGAGGCGCCAGTCGCTCGAGGGCTTCCCGATCGGCGGACACGACGTGAACCTCTTTGGTGAAGTCGGCAACTCTGAGGGCGCCCGAGAAGCGTGCGGTGCCGGCGGTTGGTAGGACGTGACTAGGACCAGCCACATAGTCGCCGAGCGAGGCCGGAGACCACGGACCGCAGAAGACCGCGCCAGCGTGGCGGACCCGGTCGGCCAACGACTCGGCGTCGTCTACCATCAACTGAAGGTGCTCGGGAGCAATGGCATCCGACACTGCCAGCGCCTCGTCTGGGCCGTCGACCAGGACCACCCAGCCGGCCGAGGTCAACGTGGCCGTCACGTCGTCGCATCGCGGTGAGACTTCGACGATGCGAGACACCTCCACATCCACGGCATCGGCCACCGCCTCGTCCCAGGTGATTAACCAGGCCAGCCCGTCTGGCCCATGTTCGGCCTGTACGACGATGTCGATGGCTACGAAGCCGGCAGGAACGGTCGCATCGGCCACCACCACGACCTCCGACGGGCCGGCGAATGCCGAAGGCACGCCGACCAGACCGGCAACCTCGCGCTTAGCCAAGGCGACGTAGACATTTCCCGGACCAACGATGACATCGACCGGGGGAATCGACTCGGTACCAAAGGCCATGGCAGCCACGGCTTGAGCGCCACCCACCGCGTAGACGGCATCCACCCCAGCCACCGCGGCTGCAGCGAGGGTCACCTCTGCGACGCGGCCATCAGGATCCGGCGGTACGCACACCACGACCTCGTCGACACCGGCCGCCCGGGCCGGAACGGCGGTCATGAGAACGGTCGAGGGGTACGCGGCCCGTCCTCCAGGGACATAGCAACCCGCGCGTTCCACGGGGCGACTAACTGAGCGCACCACGAGACCGGCATCCTCGGTCCGGTGCTCGGAACGGACCTGACCCACGTGATGACGCCGGATAGCTTCTGCGGCCACCTCCAACGCCGTGCGAACAACAGGGTCGATGCGGTCCAGGGCGGCGGCTACCTCGACCGGGTCGACCTGGATGGTCGGCGGTTCAGCGTCATCAAACCGGGATGTCAACTCGCGTACGGCCTCGTCACCGCGGGCCTGAACATCGTTCAGAATGGCCCGTACGGCGTTCAGGACGGCATCTTCGGAACCCGGACCTCCCAGATCAGGACGAGGCAGGGCGGCCCGCAGGACCGCTGGAGAACTGGGCAGATCCCCTCGGAGATCGAGTCGTCGAAGCACGCTGTCACGCTACCGGCCACCGCACGGGGCCTCGGCTGGGGTTTCAAACCGGAGTCGGCCAGACTCGCGTGTATGGACGGATCCGAATCGAACGAAGCCCGGGTGGACGCGGAACTCTCGTCGTTGGCCAGCCAGCTCGAAGCTCTCACTCGACGGATCGAGGAGCTGGCGGCCTTCAGCGTCACCTCAGCTGATGAAGAGGCCAGGGGCCGGTCGGGCCTCCACGAGGTGGAACGCCACCTTCGTGGCGCCCTAAGGGAACTGGCCCGGGCTCGACGAGTCTGAGGAATTCGAAACCGGCCCCAAAATGTCGTTCGACGCCCCGAGGGGCGCCGAACGGGCAAGGCGGGTGGCGGGAACCCTCTCCTCGCTGGCCGGATGGTGGGACCCGGCGGAATGAACGTACACCACCGCAAGGATGGTTCGAACGGCTTCTGATCCCTATTTTCGAGTGACCCCTATCATGCCTATTTCCGGCGAAGTCAGAGATGGGCGGCGGGACAGAAGTCCTGAAGCACACACTCCCCGCACCGGGGCTTGCGACTCGGACAGACCCGGCGACCATGCAGAATCAGACGGAGGCTGAACTCTCCCCGCTGAGCCGCGGGCACCATCGGATTCAGCTCCATCTCGACCTTCACCGGATCCGTCTCCGTCGTCAATCCCAGCCGCCGCGAGAGTCGTCCAACATGAGTATCCACCGGCAGGCCCGGCAGGTCGAGGGCCACGCTGCGGACCACGTTGGCCGTCTTACGCCCCACCCCGGGCAGCGACGTCAGGTCGGCCATCGACGACGGCACCTCCGAATCGAATACCTCTACGAGGCGCTGGGCCATACCCAGCAGGCTCTTCGCCTTGTTGGCGTAAAAGCCGGTGGAGCGGACGATCTCCTGCAGTTCGTGGGGCACCGCCCCAGCTAGGTCAACCGGCTCTGGGTATGCGGCGAACAAGGCAGGCGTCACCATGTTCACCCTCTTGTCGGTGCACTGGGCAGAAAGGATGGTGGCGGCCAGAAGCTGGAACGGATTCTCATGATCGAGCTCACATTCGGCACCCGGGTACTCATCACCCAGCCGTCGATGTGCCTCGGCGGCCCGCCCCTTGATTGACCTTGGTCGTCCCACGAAGGGCGACGGTAGCCTCAGCGCCATGGACCGGTGGACCGTCACGGACGGAACCGATACCGCCAGCCTCTCCGGTGATCCGGAACGCTGGCTCGTCGAACTGAACATCTCCGAACCCGCCGCTCCCGGCGACCCGTCCGACGAGCGGGGCACCAACGACGACCGTGGGCGTCGCCTGCTGGAAGCCGCCACCCAGGCCGTGGTGATCGAGGGTGGCGGACGACTCGAATACTGGATCGAACGAGTCGACGAGCGCAGCGACGAGGTCCCCACTCGAGCCGGCTTCGTGCCCTACCGCGACCTCCTGCGCCTGCGAAGACAGCTACCGGCGCTGCCCACCGACCTAATCGTGCGGGCCTTTCGCCCCGAGGACGCCGAGGCATTCATCGAGTGCAACAACAAGGCCTTTGACTGGCACCCCGAACAGGGCGAGATGACCCCCGAAGACCTCGCCGCCAAACAGGCTGAGCCCTGGTATGACCCCGAGGGCTTCCTGATCCTCGAGGAAGCAGATGCCGACGGGAACGATTCAGTTATCGGATTCTGCTGGACCAAGATCCACACCGACGAGAAACCGGCGCTCGGAGAGATCTACGCCATTGCCGTGGACCCAGAGCATCACGGTCGGGGTCTTGGTCGCGAACTCTCGTTGGCCGGTCTGGCCTACCTGACGAATCAAGGCCTACGTCAGGCCATCCTCTACGTGGAGTCCGACAACAAGCCGGCCCGCAAGATGTACGGGGCTCTCGGCTTCGATCGCGAATTCACCAGTCGGGCCTACCAACGCATCGTCCGGTGAACCATTCCCCGGCAGCCGACGACGTAGAAACCGGTTCTTCAGCAGTCGGCCCCCCGAGAGGGCTCTCCCCTAGCCGCTACGACCCCGACCGTGCCGAGCTTGGCCGACTCGTCGCCGAAGTAGGCGAAACCGCCGGGACCGCGCTCCCCGCCTACCGCGTCGACCAACTCTGGCAGGGCCTGTATCGCGATCTCATCGGCCCCGAGGACGTCTCCACCCTCCCCAAGGCTCTACGCGGCCCCCTGGCCAATCTCCTTCCCCCCGCTCTCACCGAGGCCACCCGGTCGGTGGGCGACGGCGGCGACACCATCAAGTGGCTGTGGCGTCTGGCCGACGGATCACTCATCGAGACGGTGCTCATGCACTACAAGGACCGTTCCACCGTGTGTGTCAGCACTCAGGCCGGATGCGCCATGGCGTGCGGCTTCTGCGCGACCGGCCAGATGGGCTTCGACCGCCACCTCTCGACCGGCGAGATCGTGGAACAGGTTGTGCGAGCCCAAGTCGAGGCCGGCGACCGCCGGGTCTCCAACGTGGTCTTCATGGGCATGGGTGAACCGCTGGCCAACTACGACCGGACGTGGGCCGCCGTCCGACGCCTCCACGGGGACCTCGGGCTGTCAGCGCGCCACCTCACAATCTCGACGGTCGGCGTGGTGCCCGGCATCCGTCGGATGGCCACCGAGGGGCTGCCGGTGAACCTGGCAGTGTCGTTGCATGCGGCGGACGACGGCCTTCGCGACGAGTTGGTCCCGTTAAACCGGCGCTACCCGTTGGCCGAACTGGCCGATGCCTGCCAAGCACACGTCACCGCCACCGGTCGGCGCCTCTCCTTCGAGTGGGCCCTCATTCACAACGTCAACGACCGGCTGGAGGACGCTGCCCGACTGGCCGACTACGCCCGTCCACTGGGCGCCCATGTGAACCTCATCCCACTGAATCCCACGCCCGGATGGCCGACACGCGGATCCCCACCTTCCCGTGTTCGCGAGTTCGCCGACGAGGTGAACGCCCGGGGCGGCAACGCCACCATCCGCCGAACCCGCGGCACCGAGATCGACGCTGCCTGCGGCCAGTTACGTGCCGAGCGGGCTAACGCCGACAGCGTGAACGCCGACCGGTCGGTACCAGTCGCAGCACCCGGACGCCGAGGCAACCCGACCCCTGGAGGTAACGGGTCGAGCCGCTGACAGACTGGCTACGTGGAACGTCGCTGGATCAACCGCATGCACCCGCAAACGCTGGCGTCAGCAACAATGCTTCTGTACATCGAGGGCATCTTCAACCTCGTCCGAGGGCAGACGCTCTTCCTGGTCGGTATCGCCATGTTCCCAGCGGCATGGGCCATCGCCAATGACAGGCGCTGGGGTTGGCGCCTCGGTGTGGGTACTGCCGGAGTGGCCGTGTTTATTCGCCTCACCTGGTACGGGTTCGGCAATCCGATGGCCCTGGCCTTCGCCCTGCTGTTTCCTGTTGTACTTCTGGCTCTCCTAATCCATCCGCAGAGCCGGGAGCACCAGAAGATCTGGTTCAACTGAGCACAGCTGACCGGTTCCGCGTCGAGCTCGCCACCAAGGACCCCTCCCCCAACCGACATGAGCGACCCAAGCCGCTTCCCTGAGACCAGGCGCATTCCAAACCCCGGCGCACCCCTCCCCACCGGGGAGGAGAAGGCCGCCGCGGTGCGCTCCATGTTCGACGCCATTGCCCCTCGGTACGACCTGGTTAACCGGATCATGACGTTTCGCCTGGACGTCCGTTGGCGGAAACGGACAGTACGACGCCTCTCTCTCCCGGACTGCTCGACCGTCCTCGACCTGGCCTGCGGGACCGGCGACCTATGCCGTGACCTGTCCAACGCAGGCCATCGCCCCATTGGAATGGACTTGTCGTGGGGGATGCTGGCCGCCGCCCGGACCGAGGCGCCCCTCGTCCACGCCGACGCGCTGCGCCTACCGGCCGCCGACGGATCTATTGATGGGGTGACATGCGGATTCGCTCTGCGGAACTTCACCAGCCTCGAACCGTTCCTGGCCGAACTGGCCAGAGTGCTGCGCCCGGGCGGCCGGATCGCCCTGCTCGAGGTTGACCGACCCCGAAACCCCGTGCTGCGAATCGGCCACGGCGTGTACTTCGGCCGGGTCGTGCCATTGGTGGGCGGGGTGTTTTCCAATCGGGATGCCTACCGCTACCTGCCTCGATCCGTGGCCTACCTGCCTTCCGAAGGCACGCTTCTGGCCACCATCGAGGCGGCGGGATTTACCGAGTTAGCCAAAGACCGGTGCAGTGGCGGTATCGCCCAGCTACTAACCGCCACGCGAACCTGACCGGTAAGTCCGTTCGTCGCCGACCGGAAGCGATTGATCTAGTCAGACCGACAGAACGAGTCCCAAGGTCAGGAGTGCACCGGCCACCAGCTGGGTGCGGCCCGTACGACCCAGCACGTCTATCAGGTCGGACCCTTCGGCATCGGCCAGCACCCGCCGCACCGCCGGACCGGCCACCACGCCGGCCCCGAGCACCAGTACGGCCCACGGCCTCGAGATGGCGCACAGCGAACCCGCGATGAGCGCCCCGTCGATCAACACCACATAGAGGATCCGGGTCGGCCGGTCCCCCATCCGGACGGCGAGGGTCCGCTTCCCGGATTCGGCGTCAGTCGGTCGATCGCGCAGGTTGTTGACTACCAGCAGCGAACAGGCCAAAAAGCCCACGGATACCGCTGCTGGCCAGACCAGGACCGGAACCTCCTGCTGGTGGACGTAGACGCTGCCCACGGTGGCCACCAGTCCGAAGAACACGAAGACGAACACCTCTCCCAATCCGAGGTAGCCGTATGGCTGGGGACCACCGGTGTAGAGCCAGCCGGCGGCAATAGATGCTGCACCGACCAACAGCAACCACGGCGTCACGGCAACGGCCAGGGCCAGACCGGCCACCGCAGCCACCCCGAAGGCGATCAGCATGGCCAGACGTACCTCAGCGGCGTCGGCGAGACCTGAACCGACCAGCCGAGTCGGACCGACGCGTTGGGGTCCGTCGGTACCTCGTACGCCGTCGGACAGGTCGTTGGCGTAGTTCGTGGCCACCTGCAGGGCGAGGGCTACCACCAGTGCGGCAGCAGCTCTCCACCAGATGATCCCCGACCCGGCGGCCACGGCGGTTCCAACCAACACGGGCACTACCGCTGCAGGCAGGGTGCGAGGTCGCGCCCCGAGGATCCACCGGTTCATGGGACCAGTCTGCCGGGACCGGACTCCGGCAACCTCCACCCCACCCCGTGGGTAGCGTCGTCCGGGTGAACCTCCTGGCCAGCCAGTCCAGTCCCTACCTCCGCCAGCACGCCGACAATCCGGTGGATTGGTATCCGTGGGGTCCGGAGGCCATAGCTGCAGCCGTCGAACGTGACGTCCCCATCCTGTTGAGCGTGGGGTACTCGGCCTGCCACTGGTGCCATGTCATGGCCCACGAGTGCTTCGAGAACGCCGAGATCGCTGCGACGATGAACGCCGGCTTCGTGAACGTGAAAGTTGACCGCGAGGAACGTCCGGACATCGATTCGATCTACATGGATGCCGTAACCGCTCTAACCGGACGGGGTGGCTGGCCTATGACGGTGTTCTGCCATCCTGACGGCCGCCCGTTCCACGGCGGCACCTACTGGCCGGACCAGCCCCGGGGCGGCATGCCGTCCTTCCCCCAAGTTCTGGATGCTGTGACTACGGCATGGACGACCCGGCGCGACGATCTGGACGGTCTAGGTGACCGGCTCACCGCCTCGATGGCCCGTCACGGCGATCTTCCCGCAGCTGAGGCTCCCCCCCCACCCGACGTCATGACCACCGCTGTCGGCCACCTGAGCGACCAGCACGACGATGAATGGGGAGGGTTCGGGGGCGCTCCTAAGTTCCCGCAGGCCATGAGCCTCGAAGCCCTGCTTCGACACTTGTCGGCCCGTCATGCCGCCGGGAAGGCGGATCGACGGGCCGTCGAGGTAGCCACCACCACGCTGGATGCCATGGCCTCAGGCGGCATGTATGACCAGTTGGCCGGCGGTTTTGCCCGCTACTCGGTTGACCCGTGGTGGCTCGTTCCCCACTTCGAGAAGATGCTGTACGACAACGCCCTACTGGCCCGGACCTACCTCCACGGGTGGCGGGTTCTGGGTCACCAACGGTGGCTGCAGGTAGCCACCGAGACCATCGACTACGTGTTGGCTGATCTGCGCCATCCGGACGGTGGGTTCTTCTCAGCTGAGGATGCCGATTCAGAGGGCGCCGAAGGGACCTTCTACGTCTGGTCTGAGGACGAGATACGAGAGGTTTGCGAGAACCTGGGGCAAGGTGTGGCCAAGTCGGCCATCGAGTGGTACGGCGTCACCGGGAATGGAAACTTTGAGGGGGCGAACATTCTCCACCGTCCCGTCAGGGGTGACCTGATTCGACCCGAACCTGTCGAACGAGCCCGCCGGGCACTGCTGGACCGCCGGGAGCAGCGGATCCGTCCCGGGCTGGACGACAAGGTCCTCACCGAATGGAACGGTCTGATGCTGGCCACGCTCTCAGAGGCGGCCATGACTGTGGGCCAAGAGGACTGGCTCGATGCCGCACGGTCCAATGCCGACTTCCTGTGTCGGACGCTACGTCGTGACGACGGACGCTGGCTGCGATCGTGGCAAGCGAACGCTGGCGCTCACACGCTCGGTTACGCGGCGGACCACGCTGCCATGGTCGACGGCCTGACCCGTCTCGGCGAGGCCTCGGGAGAAGCGCGCTGGACCGAAACAGCCGTGTCAACTGCAGACGTGCTGTTGGACCGTTTTCTGGACGTCGACCACGGTGGGTTCCACTCCACCGGGCACGACGCCGAGGCTCTGGTTCGGCGTCCCAAGGACCTGATGGATAACGCCCAACCATCAGCCAACAGCCTCGCCGCTGTGGCCCTCCTGCGCCTCGGGGCCCTGGTGGGCGACGCCCGCTACACCGAGGCTGCTGAAGGCGTACTGAGACTGCTGGGCGAGCAAACGGGCGCGCACCCCACGGCGTTCGGCCACCTCCTGGGAGCCGCCGACCTGTTCCACGCCGGGATCACCGAGATCGTGGTGACCGGTGACCGACCCGACCTGGTGGTCGCGGCGGCCAATACGTGGCGACCCAATGTCGTCCTTGCATGGGGCGAGCCGTTCGGTGGACCGTTGTGGGCGGGGCGAAATGGCGACCGGGCCTGGGTGTGCCGAAACTTCACCTGCAAGGCCCCCGTCGATACTCCCGACGCTTTACGGGCTGCGTTGGCCGAGCAGTCCTGACCGGGGCGGGTCGGACCCTCGAACTCGACCGACTGGTCAGGCGGCCTTCTCGAGGATGTGGATGCCGCACGCTGAGCCAAGCCCGATGACATGGGCCAGACCCACCGTCGCTCCTTCGACCTGACGGTCGCCGGCCTCTCCGCGCAGGTGTGTAGTGACCTCATAGACGTTGGCCACCCCGGTTGCCCCAATGGGGTGCCCCTTGGAGATCAAGCCCCCCGACACGTTCACTGGAATCCGACCGTCGCGAAACGGCGCACCGGAGTCGATGAAGTCGCCAGCCCCGCCCCGCTCGCATAGGCCCAGGTTGTCGTAGTGAATGAGCTCGGCGGTGGCGAAGCAGTCGTGGAGCTCGACCAGGTCGAGATCCTCTGGGCCAATGCCGGCCGCCTCGTAGGCCTGAGCGGCAGCGTTACGGGTCAGCGTGTTGACGTCGGGCTGCACTTGGCCGCTCTCCACCCACGGATCGCTGGTCAGCACCGAAGCTGAGATCTTCACGGCCCGCTTCTGGACCTCGGTCGGCAGGGAACGCAGCCGCTCCTCGGATACCAGTACGGCGGCGGCTGCACCATCGCCGGTCGGGCAGCACATGAGCAGGGTGTTGGGGTAACTCTGTACCGGGGAGCCCATAATCTCCTCCATGGAGAACTCCTTGCGGTACTGAGCTAGCGGGTTCAGCGTGGAGTGCAGGTGGTTCTTGTAGGCCACCTTGGCGAACTGCTCGAAGCCCACCCCGTCGTTCTCATAGGCGTACCCCATGCCAGCCTGAGCGAACACGCCCGGCATGGTCTCGGTGCCGAGAATGCCGTCGATAGGCGCCACAGCGCCGTAGCGACCCGCAGGCTCGTAGACCTTGGCTTCGTCCTTGGCGCCGCCCCGCAACAGGCCCATCTTCCCCATCTGCTCCACGCCAACAGCCAGGCCCATCTGGGCCTCTCCGGCCTTGATGGCCAGATAGACGGTCCGAATAGCCGTAGCACCGGTGGCGCACGCGTTAGTCACGTTGAACACGGGAATCCCGGTCTGTCCAATCTGCTTCTGGATCCGTTGCCCCATACCCGCCTGGGCCTGAAACAGCGTGCCAGCGCCCATCACGTCCATGTCGTGGATGGTCACCCCGCCATCAGCCAGCGCGTCTAGACACGCTCTTGACGCTAGATCCACTGCATCGAGTTCGGGATACCGCCCGAATCGGGTCATGCTTGTTCCCAGCACCCAAACTGCATCGTTCATCGTGTACTCCTGCTCGCTCGTATGGCTCGTTCGTGTGGCCCGAAGGCCGGTCAGACCGCTGCGTAGCCGAAGGCCACGCACTCGGTCCCGTTGTCGTCGGTTCCACACCCGTAGGTGGTGAACACCAGGCTCATCCCCAGTTCGGCGGTCATCGGGTCGTCGAGACCAACCACGTTCGCCCGCACGGACGTGCCGTCACGAGTCTCGACGATCGCCGAGACGTAGGGCACCGGAATGCCCGGCGCCGCTCGGTGCACGATGCTGAAGGACTTCAGAACAGCGTCATCAGCCACTCGGGCGGAGGCAAACTCGGCCTTGCCGCACTTCGCGCAAGCGTTTCGCCTGTCAAAGAATCGGGCACCGCAGTTGGTGCACTCGTTGGCCAGAAGGTGAGGGTCGTTACCCAACTGGAGGTAGTCGACTATGGGTAGACGCTCAGGAATGACCGGGGTCTCCCCGGCGGTGTCATCGCTCATAACCGGACGGTACCGGTCAGCCCATCAGCGGTCGCTACCGGGCTCCTCGGGAGCCGTTCAGGGGAATCAAGAGTCACCACGTGCCGCGATGCAGCACCTCGCCCAGGGGCCGACGCCGACGGTCGACCGAGCCACTTTGCCGGTCAGCCAACGGATCCGGATGCCCGATGGCGATAGTGCCTACGGCCCGTGCCCCATCGGGCACTCCGAATCGTGCGGCCACCGCTGCCTCGTGGTCGAACAGGCCGAAGAAGCAGCACCCCAACCCCTCTTCAACAGCGAGCATCTGGAGAGCCATGGCGGCAAAGGCAGCATCAGTCAACCAATAGGGCACTGACCAGTCTCCGGCCGAGTCCCCGAGTCCGGTCCGGGCCTTGTCGGCTTCGGCATAGCGGGCCACATAGCGATCAGGAATGCCCCAGGGCACCACGAGGGCCGGAGCGACCAGCAGCCCGGGCCACGGGAAGTCAGCTCGACGATCGGCAGACAGCGTGGTGTCCCAATAGGCCGCGACCTCACCACTCTCGAGCACCAGGAACTCGACGCCCTGACAGTTTCCGGCCGTCGGGGTTCGTCGGGCCCGGTCGACGAGACCGTCCACCCGGCCTGGCGCCAACGGCCGGTCGGCAAACGATCGACAGGACCGCCGGTCGCGAAGTGCGTCGGCGACGGTCATGGGGCAACCCGGCTCAGACCGTCCCGGCTCAGGCGTATTTCTCGAGGTCCTCGGCCAGCGCCCAACCGGTGCCGATGAGCACGTCACCAGCCGTTGGATCCAGGTCGTCGAAGAAGGCCACCACGCTGGCATCGACCTTGTCGGCCTTGAGACTGGTGTGATCGAACACGCACGCCGGAAAGCTCTTACCGGGCGAGGTGAACCGCTTCTCCTGGTAGGCCAACGTCGACAGGCCGAAGCGCTTAACGAAGCGTCGACCCCATGCACGCTCCTCGCCTGAGGCCTTGTGGCCGGGACGAGGAACGATGCCGGTTAGGCCCTTAAGGGCCTCGAAGCCTGAGACCTCGTTGAAGCGGGTGCCAACCACCACGTCCTCATCGGGGAAAGCCATCACGGCCCGACGGAGCTGTTCGGTGGTGAGCGCCCGCAGCACCGTGTCGCGCTTAGAGGTCCGATGGATGGAAGCCAAACCGACAATGACCGCCGGGGTGCCGCCGATCCGTTCAAGGGTGAAGAAGGCAAAGCCCTTCAGCCGACCACCCTCTCGGGCGGTGCTGATGAGGACCCACTCCTCGGTCTGCTTGGAGATCAGTCCGATGCCGAATGGGTTCGGCCCGTCAGCGCACAGATCTGCCATCTCCTCGATCTCGGCATCACCGAGCATCGTGCAGTCCTTGGTCTCGACCTCGATCGCCATGCTCGATACCTCCGGTTGGGCCCGTGTGGTTCCGAGATCCCGCCGAGAATCCCGCCTATGGGCTCCTCCATTTTGCCCGGTGCTCGGGCGGTTTCCCAACCCGGTCGAAAAGCGCTCAGCCGGCGAGAACCGCGTCGGCCCCCAGGAGTACCCGGATCTCGGCCACCAGACCACTGGCCGGGTCGACGCAATAGTCAGGCGGCAGACGGAGAACCTGCCGGTCCCCCAGATGGAGAAACACTTCAGAATCGCCGGGATGGGACGCCAAGAGGCCCTTCAGTTCAGCGACAGTTTCCGGTCGCACCCGCTCGATCGGCAGGTGCACATGCACCGGCCTGACCTCCTCCAAGTCAGATGTACGGAACACCTCGATCTCATGACAGATGATCTTGGAGAGATCGTCTCGCCGGTCGATCCGTCCCTTGACCAGCACGATCACGTCGTCGGCCAACTTGTGTCCGTGGTCGGCCATGGTCTTGGGGAAGACCATCACCTCCATGGAGGCGCCCAGGTCCTCCAGCGCGAATACGGCCATAAGGTCGCCCTTGCGCGTCCACTTCTTATCCAGGTTGGTGACCACGCCGCCGACAGTTCGGAACACGCCCTCCTCGGCATCCTCCAGTTCGGTGATCGAGGCGTCACACCGACGCCTCAGGGCAGCCTCGTAGCCCAGGAGGGGATGGTCCGAAACGTACAGGCCCAGCATTTCCTTCTCAAAGGCCAGACGGGTCATCTTGTCGAACTCGACGTCGGCAATGGCGATCCGCTCATCGAAGGTCGGCCCATCACCCTCGACCTCACCGAAGAGCGACATGACGCCCATGTCGTGCTCCTTCCGGCGGGCCACTGTGTGGTCGATGATCTGCTCGTGGGCGTGCAGGAGGCCCTGCCGAGTGTGGCCCATGGCGTCGAACGCCCCGGCCTTGATAAGCGACTCGATCGTGCGCTTGTTGAGCACCGTGGTGTCACACCGCTCGCAGAAGTCGTTGAAATCCATGAACGGACCATTGGCGTCCCTCTCGGCCACCAAACGCTCAACCAAACCCTCACCCACGTTTCGGACCGCTGAGAGACCGAACACAATGCGGCCAGCCGACCCCTTCGACGCGGACCCGGTTGCGACCCCGTTCGCAGCACCGTTCTTTGCATTGTCACCGACTTCGAGCACGGGCACCGGCTCGAAGTCGGATCGCGCCACGTTCACATCTGGCACCGTCACCTCGATGCCCAGCACGCGACACTCGTTCAGGTAGACAGCCGCCTTGTCTAGATTCGATTTCACGCTCGTCAGCAGGGCCGCAAGGTATTGGACCGGGAAGTGCGCTTTCAGGTAGGCGATCTGGTAGGCGATGTAGCCGTACCCGTAGGAGTGGCTCTTGTTGAAGGCGTAATCGGCAAACTGCTCCACGGTGTCGAAGAGTTCGTCGCCCAGCTGCCTGCCGTACCCCGTGGCCGTACAGCCCTCCACGAAGGAGGTCCGCTCCTTTGCCATGAGTTCGCGGTCCTTCTTGCCACACGCCTTGCGAAGGTTGTCGGCGTCGGCCAACGAGTAACCGGCAAACTTCTGGGCCACCCGCATTACCGACTCCTGATAGATCATGAGCCCATAAGTGTCCGCCAGTAGTTCCTCAGCATCGGCGTGGAAGAACTCGACCTCCTTACGGCCGTTCTTCCGATCGGCGTAGTCGTTGTGCATGTTCGCTGCCATCGGACCCGGCCGGTACAACGCCACAAGGGCGGCCACGTCCTCGAATGCCGTCGGCGCCAGCGACCGCATGAGGGATCGCATGGGGCCCGACTCCAACTGGAATACCCCAATGGAGTCGCCCCGAGTCAGCATCTCGTAGGTGGGGGCGTCCTCCAAGTCCACCTCATCGATGTCGACCACCTGACCGGTGGTGCGTTCGATGAGGGCCAGAGTGTCAGTGATGACATCCAGATTGCGAAGGCCCAGGAAGTCCATCTTGAGTAGCCCAAGGTCCTCCACGCCATGCATCTCGTACTGGGTGACCACCGGGGCGTCCTCGGGGTCCTGTCCGGACTCGGGCTTTCGCTGGATGGGCAGGTAGTCGGTCAGCGGTTCACGGGTGATGACCACGGCCGCCGCGTGGATCCCGTCCTGGCGGCGCAGGCCCTCAAGACCTTTGGCCACATCGACCACGGCCTTCACGTCGTCGTCGACGGTGTACATGTCCCGGAGGTCGGACGCCATCTTGAACCCGTCGGCGTGCTTCTCGGTTTCCTCCAGGCAGGCCGCCAGCGGGGTATCGCGGCCCATAATGAGCGGCGGTATGGCCTTGGCGATCCGGTCGCCCATTCCGTACGGGTAGCCAAGCACGCGGGCCGCGTCGCGTACGGCGGCCCGGGCCTTGATCTGGGAAAACGTTACGATCTGGGCAACGTGATCACGGCCGTACTTTTCGGATGCGTAGCGGATCATCTCGTCGCGGTATCGCGAGTCGAAGTCCATGTCGATATCGGGCATGGAGATACGGCTTGGATTCAGGAACCGCTCAAACAGCAAGTCGTACTCAATGGGATCCATGTCAGTAATCCAAAGGCAGTAGGCCACCGCACAGCCCGCCGCGCTCCCCCGGCCCGGGCCGACCCGGATGTCCCGGCCACGGGCGTGGCTGATGAGGTCCCACGTGATCAGGAAGTACGACGAGAAGCCCATTTCGCGAATCGTGGTGAGTTCGTAGGCCAAACGCTCGACGACCTTGTCCTCCAACTGGTCACCCCACCGCTTGCGTGCACCCTCGAAGGTCAGGTGCTCGAGGTAGGAGTCGGCCCCGTCGAACCCCTCGGGGATAGGAAAGTCGGGTAGTTGCGGGTTTCCGAACTCGATCTCTACCTCGCACCGCTCAGCGATCCACAGTGTGTTGTCGCACGCCGAGGGCACATCACGGAATAGGTCGCGCATCTCGACGGCCGACTTCAGGTAGTGCTCCTCGCCAGAGAATCGGAAGCGGTCCGGGTCGCTCATCAACGAGCCGGTCTGCACACACAGCAGCGCGTCATGGGCCCGGGCGTCGTCACGATGGGTGTAGTGGCTGTCGTTGGTGGCCAGCAGCGGGGCTCCCAGGTCGGTGGCCAACTTCTCGAGAAGTGGGTTGGTCCGGTGCTGCTCGGGGATGCCCTGGTCCTGAAGTTCAACGAACAGGTTGTCCTTCCCGAAGATCTCCTGGAGGCGGGCGGCCTTGACCCGTGCGTCGTCGTAGTCATCGCGCATGAGGGCCTGGAGTACGTGCCCACCAAGGCAGCCGGTCGTGGCGATCAGGCCCTCGGCATGATCCGAGAGGACGTCCCAGTCGACCCGGGGCTTGTAGTAGTAGCCCTCCAGAAACGCCCGGCTGGCCACTTGGATCAGGTTGCGGTACCCGGTGTCGCTCTCAGCCAGGAGCGTGAGGTGGTACATGAGCTTGCGCCCGCCATCCGTCTGACCACCGGAGTCGTCGACCCGACCACGACGGGACGGGCGCTCGAACCGTGTGTCGTGGGCCATGTAGGCCTCGGTACCCAGGATCGGTTTGACCCCGCGGTCGCGACAGGCCCGATAGAAGTCCAGGATCCCGTACATGTTGCCGTGGTCAGTGATCCCGAGGGCCGTCTGACCGTCAGCCACCGCGGCGTCAACCAGGTCGCCGACCCGAGCCGCCCCGTCCAACATCGAAAACTCGGTGTGGACATGGAGATGGGTAAAGCCGCTACCCACTGGGCGCGCACTCCGCGCGTGGCTCCCCCATGAGGCTCACAGGTAGGTCCCCGGACGCACGTCGGGGCCCGGTTTCTCGTCCGGCGCACCGGGTTCCAACTCGCCGCGGCGCATCCCAGCCAACTGCTGCTGGGCGGCCATCTGCTGGGCGAACAGCGTGGCTTGAATGCCCTGAATGAGGCCTTCGAGCCAACCCACCAACTGGGCCTGCGCGATCCGAAGCTCGTCGACGCTGGGGGCTGCATCCTCGGCAAACGGCAGAGCTAGACGGCCCAGTTCCTCACGCAAGTCTGGCGACAGGGCGGTTCCCAACTCGGCCACCGACGTGGCGTAGATCTCCCGGAGACGATCCCGGCTGGGCTCGTCGAGCGTGGCTAGGCGGACCTCTTCGAGCAGCTGGCGCATCATCGTGCCCACTCGCATCACCTTGGCCGGATGCTCGATCGACTCGTCGATCTCGTCGTCGAGCGCACCCTCGGCAGCCGAACCATCGGACGGGTCGCTCATGACCTCGGGCTCGACGGACCCCAGCGAATCTTCGCCGTCTCTCTCGCTCATCTCCTCGTGGCCGCCGTCCATCGCTCCGGACTCTAGGCCGCATCGCCCACTACTGACAGTGGCCGTCAACGGGCGAAATGCCTTAGGTGACCGCGCAGAGCGCGGGGACGAACACCTCATCAGAGGTCAACGAGCCGTGGCGGCCAATGAGATGGATAGAGGTGTGCTCGGCCGGATCCATAATGGCCACCGGCTCGTGGGGAACTACGGCGACGTCGCCCAGACGTCGACGCGCCGGGTTGGTAACCACCGGCCCTAACCAACCGTCGGCCACCACCTGGTCCACGCTGCGAACCCACGCCACCTCTCCGAACGCCTCGGCAGCCGCGGCCGCCAGATCAGCGGCCGCGCCTGCCCGGGCATGCAACCACCGGAAGCGGGGCTCCCCGCTCTGACCATCGATGAGGCCGCTCACCTCCACCGGCAACTCCAAGATCCGGTCACCAACGTGGATTTGACCGTGATCGGCGGTCACCACCACAGCGGTATCGGCCGGGAGACGATCCAACAGTTCGGCAACCATGGCGTCACAGGCCATGAGTTCGTCGTCGTAGTGCTCGACAAGTCCGAACTCGTGGGCCGTGCGGTCAATGTCATCCCAGTAGGCGTAGACGAAGGCCTCTCCCCCAGCGAAGGCATCCAGCACCGAGTCGACGAGGCCCAAACGGTCGCCGTAGCCCACCAGCCGAGTATCGGAGAGGTGCGCGGCAGTGAAGCCCGATTCGAGGAAGGCCCCGCGGGTCACCACCAGAGGCCACTGGTTGCCGAATAGGGCGCACGGCTGGAAGGCCCTCGGGTCGTGTCGGCGACGGGCGTCGCCACGGGCTGTCGTCCAGCGGAGAGAGTTGAGAACCTCGTCGTGGGTGCCCACCTCGGCGTCACCGACGGCCATCCGGTAGCCAACGATGCCGTGTTCACCAGGCGGTACCCCGGTGGAGATCGACGTCAGGGCGGCGGCCGTGGTGGACGGCGCCACCGTCGTGATCGGACCGCCGAGCAGCGACGTCATAACGGGCGCCCGGTCGGAGCGGGCCTGTAGTTGCCGCCAACCCAGGCCGTCGAGGACGAGCAGGAGCACCCGCGACGCTTCGCCCACTTCGGGGGGCAACCAGTCCGGCCAGCCGTCCGGACCCTCGGGACCCTCCGACAGGGCGGGCACCAGACGGGTCACACAGGCGTCGCCGTAATCGGGCACCACGGGATCGGGGGTGGGGTGCTCTTCGGCCATGGTCCTGCAACCTAAACCGGGGGCGACCCACACCGGTCGACGGGGCCCGTGTACATGGAAGCCGCCTAGGATCAGCCGCCGTGAAGGTCTCGACGCGTGGCGACTACGCCAGCCGCGCCCTCCTGTCGCTCGCCCTCCACGGCGACGGCCAGACGCCCCGGTCGGTGCGCGAGGTGGCCGACATCACCAGCCTCCCCCAGCCGTACTTGGAACAGATCCTCCTGGCCCTCAAAGGGGCCGGACTAGTCCGCTCAAAGCGCGGGGTGGGTGGTGGCTACGTGCTAGCCCGAGAGCCCAAAACGATCCTCCTGTCCCAGATCGTGGCAGCCGTGGACGGTCCGATCGTGGTTGGCGACTTCGCCGACCCGCATACTGGCGGGGCATGCGACCACGAGGGTCAGTGTGTTCTGCTATCCATCTGGGCTAGCGCCGGAAGCCACATGCAGCAGTATCTGGACTCGTTCACTTTGGAGGACATCGCCGGAATGTCTCGGGGTGAATCTTCCTGGCCGGACGGCTAAATCGGCTTCAGAAACTGGCCCTGAAGCCGAGTTCAGTCTCTGGCTTCAGGATCCGCTTCATTAGGTTCAGGCGGGCCCAGACGCTCGAGAAGCCCGAGCAAATCGACAGGCAACGGTGCATCGAAGGCCATCCGCTCTCCAGTTACCGGGTGGTCGAATGCCAGATGTGCGGCGTGCAAGAACGGTCGATCCAGCGGCGACCCCTCGGGGAGGCCCTCCCGTTCGCCACCGTAGGCCCGGTCACCGACCAGTGGATGGCCAATGGCCGACAGATGGACCCGTATCTGGTGGGTCCGGCCGGTCTCCAGTCGGCACCTCAGAAGACTGGTCACCGGTTCAACCCTTGTCTCCTCCACGTCGTAGTGGGTGCGGGCAGGACGACCGGAACCGATTACGGCCATGCGAGTCCTGTCCTTGGTGGAACGGCCAATCGGGGCGTCGACCACGCCGGTAGGGGCTTCGGGTCGACCCCAGACCAGGGCAAGGTAGCGACGCCCTACGGTGCGTTCGGCCAACTGGCCCACCAAGGAGTCGTAGGCCACCTGGGTCCGGGCTACGGCGAGTGCGCCGGACGTACCGAGGTCCAGCCGGTGGACGATGCCCGGTCGGACAGCAGAGCCCACCCCGGCCATCTCCGGATAACGGGCCAGCAGGCCGTTGACGAGCGTCCCTTCCATATTGCCGGCGCCCGGATGGACCACCAGACCGGACGGCTTGTCGACCACGATGACGTCGTCGTCGTCGTACAGCACCGACACGACCACCGTGGCATCACCCTCGGGTACGTGCACCGCCTCACGCTCCAGGCCGTCGACCACTAGTTCCTCGTCGGCACGGACCTTCCGGGAGCGCTGGGTGACTACCGCGCCGTCCAGACGAACCGAGCCGGCGGCGATGGCGATGCCGGCCCGGTTGCGACTGACGTCAGCCAGCAGTGCGACCACCCGATCAATCCGTTCCCCGTCCAGTGCTACTGGGACGGTCTCGTCGAGGAGCGGTTCGTCTTCCCCGTCGTCTATCGATTCACTCGGCACATCAGCCACGGATCCATCCTCGCAAGACCATCAGGATTCCACCGACCACGATCACCGCGTCAGCCAAGTTGAACACTGGCCACCACTGCAGGTCAACGAAGTCGACGACGGCCCCGGACAACAGGCCGTCATGGGCACGGAACACGCGGTCGAGCAGGTTGGCCAACGCTCCGCCTGCGATAGCGCCCACCGTGATGTGGATGACTGGATCGTCGGTCCTCACCGCATATCGGACCAGCAAGAGCATTACGACGACGACCAGACCTGCCAGAAGCGGCCCGAAGCCCTCTCCTCGGCTGAACGCCGCGCCGGTGTTGTGGACTAGATGCAGCCGCAGCGTCCAGACGAGATCAATGGACCGATCGTCGAGCGCATGGAGCGCCCACCACTTGGTGAGCTGATCGAGGCCGACGACAGCCAACCCGACACATGCGGGCGCCGTCCACCGGCCAGGAAGGCCGGCGCCGGAAATCACCGGCGGCCCAGTCCCCCGGCCTTGAACTCGACCCGCTGGGATGCCCACGGGATGATCTCGAGGCGTTCTCTTGGAATGTTCTTCCCGGACTTCACGCAGACGCCGTAGACGCCCTTGCGGATCCGGTCCAGAGCGGCGTCGATCTCATCGACAGCCTCTCGGGCCTGGGCACTAAGGGCCAGATCGAGGTCACGCTCTACAGCCAGTGTGTCGCCCTCGCCAGACTCACCATCGAACTGGACGTCGCCCGGGTCACGGTCCTCGAGAAGCGCATCCGCCTCGGCTTGGAGGTTGTCAGCGCTCAGGACGTACCGGGCCCGCTCCGCAATAAGTGCGGCCTTTTGCTCGTCCAGGAACTTCTTACCAAACGGGGTCTTCGGCCTATTCGCGGCCGCAGCCTTCTTGGCTGGGGCCTTCTTGGCTGGGGCCTTCTTGGCTGGGGCCTTCTTGGCTGGGGCCTTCTTGGCTGGGGCCTTCTTGGCTGGGGCCTTCTTG
>Ga0208522_1000086_pt1 | contig 59158 bp, 38 predicted proteins | sample ETNtaG_25_FD_185763 | JGI IMG/M metagenome (GOLD analysis project Ga0208522, IMG submission 185763) | Marine microbial and viral communities from oxygen minimum zone, Eastern Pacific Ocean - ETNP201302SV86 (SPAdes) (version 2) | ecosystem: Environmental > Aquatic > Marine > Oceanic ... | reverse complement strand
ACTAGCTGAAAAGGGCGTTTCTTTTCACAATACATTTGCGCAATATGCAAATTGTAGTCCATCAAGGATAAGTCTCCTAACCGGCTTAAGTCCGGAGACTACAGGACATACAGGAAACCTAGGATCTAAGCCCCAATTCGCTAAACATGTAACTCTTCCAGGCCACTTCAAAGAGAATGGATATTTTACCGCTTCTATTGGAAAAGTTTACCACGATGCCAAAGATGACAGAGCCTCATGGGACTACTATTTTGACATGGTAGGCCCTGATAAACCATGGACTGACCCTTCAAACAGGTGGGAATGTTATGCTGACTCTTTGAATAATAACTTATTTGGATTTGACAGGCCTGCAGTTGAAAAGACAGATCAGGATTTAGAAGCATATAAAGATTACATTCTCTGTAAGAGTGCAATGTCTCTTATCGAAAAACAAAAAGACAAAAAAATTTTCATTACTGTTGGTTTTAGAAAACCGCACCTCCCATTCGCAGCACCAGAAAAATACTGGGACCTTTATGATAGAAAAAATATCAACCTGACTGAATTTCCATTATCTCCAGATGGATCTGACTCAGTTGTATATAAATGGTCTGAGCTGGCATCATATAATTACTATAGTAGCTCATATAAAACGAATAACTATAAGAATCAAATCCTCAATAATGATAAGGCTCTGGAGTTGCGGCACGGATATTTTGCATGTATTAGCTTTATAGATGATCTAGTGGGTATGCTAATGAATAGGCTGGAGAAATTAAATCTAGATAAAAATACAATTATAGTTGTTATGGGGGACCATGGATATCAATTAGGAGATCAGCAGGTATGGGGTAAACATACAAACTATAATCTCAGCACGAGAGTTCCACTTATTATCTTTGACCCTTCAATGGCCCCAATAAAAAACAACTCTGAAAAATATGTTGAACTGTTAGATATTTTCCCAACACTATCAGATCTAGTTTCCATCCCAAAACCAGTTGATCTGGATGGGAAAAGTTTTATGACTCTCTTCATAATAGCGATCCCGAAGGATTTAATTCTTCTTTTAGCCAGTATTGTTCTTTTCAAAAGGATACTGAGTTCAGCAATCTAATGTCCTACGCTATACACACAAAAAACTACACCTTTATAGAGTGGCAGGATCTAGAGCGAGATTACAAGGTGGTAAACAGAGAGCTATATGCTTTAACCAAAGGTACTATCGAGAATAAAAACATTTCTTTTGATCCAGAATATTCAGGGAAGGTTGAAGAATTATCTAAAGAGCTCAATAAAAAATTCAAACAATACAGATCAAAAGCTAAAAAATATAAAAACCATTACAGGAATTAGTATGAAACCAGAACAAATAATAGCTTTAGTATTTTGTCTAATCTTTTTTAACTGCAGTGGAAACAAGAATAAATCAAATGATGAAGATCTCCCAAATATCGTATTAATTATTGGCGATGACCACGGCTATCCTTATTTTGGATTTATGGGATCGGATTTCGTATCTACTCCAAATATGGATTCACTTTCTAACAGCGGTGTACTGTTCACTAATGGTTATGTCCCGGATAATCATTGCAGACCCTCACTGCAATCTCTCATAACTGGAACATTGCCTATTAATTATGCAGAAAAGTTAAAAAAAATAAAATTAGATGAAATGAAAAAGAAAAGTTTTTTGGAAATGTCAATGCAAGAACAAAAATCTTGGCAAGATAATTTCAAGTATCACTCCATGAAATATATGCAAACACTTCCAGGTTTATTAATTGAAAAAGGATATGCAAGTTTCCAAACTGGGAAATGGTGGGAGTATCACTATGAATATGGTGGTTTTACGGATGGAATGACAAGCGGTTGGGTAAGAGAATAAAAAAATGGACGAAACTGGTTTCAGCAATTTATGGGAGGCGTAGGAACTGATATTGGGAGAGTAACCAACCAACCTGTTTTTGACTTTATAGAAAAAAATAGAGATAATCCATTCTTCATCTGGTACGCCCCTCAGCTTCCACATTATCCATTTGATGCTCAAGAAAAATACACCAAATTATATGAAGGCAGAGGTTTTTCAAAATCAGCGGTTTTATATTATGCCAATTGCACATGGTTCGACGATGCAGTTGGAGAACTAATCAAATATTTTAAAACCAATAGTCTGTATAAAAATACACTCTTCATCTATGTGAATGATAATGGCTGGGAACAAGAACCTGATCAGGAGTTTTTTTATGATCCTATAAGGTCCCACAACGGTGGAGATAAAGGAAAATTATCCATTTATGACCAATCTTTCAGAACTCCCATAATTTTTTCCTGGAAAAATCATATAAAAAGTAGTGTTCGAAAACCTGTGCTGATTCATAGCACAGATATACCAGCAACAATCTTGGATTATGTTGGCCTTATGAGACCAAAAGATTACGATGGTGTCTCTTACAAAGATGTGATTGAAGGAAAGAAAAACGGGGAAAGATCCTTAATTATTGGTAATTCCAATAAAATACGTGATAATAAAGATCCGATGGGAAGGGATGTAGAAACATATTGGATCCGAAATAAGGAATGGTTTTTTAATTGGAATATCACTGATAAAACAAAATCTTTATACAATGTAAACACTGATCCTTTTTGTAATAATGATCAAACAATTGAAAATCCAGATATTATTACCTTGTTTCTGACAACGATTAAACAATGGCGTAATGAAAAGAAAGAATTTTTTAAGACCCTATAGTTCCGGTCACATCCAGCGACCAGCTCATACCGGTGACACCTAACATCCACCAGGACAGTTTTTTATCTGCTAAAAAGCAACTTTCCAGTCCTGCTGAAGCACGCTACCGCAGATAGAGACCAATTCCGATTAAAACAGAAAAGTATGCCAAAAATATACCATAATCTGCTGTACTCAGGAATTGCAAATTATTTTTCTTTTATAATAATATTGATTCTAATGAATGGCTATTGGTTGATCTGGTTTTAAGCACGATAGAATTAGACAGAGTCATATAGCAAAAAATACAGAAAACCATCTTTCGATCCGAAATTTAAGCGATTTTTTATCCTTTATCGCCTCTTCGGCACTACCGATTCTGTATTGCGGTTCAATCGATGTACCCACTGCTGCAGGCTGGCCAGTTTCTCAATCGTTACGGAGCAGACTCCAAAAGATTCTTCCACCATTCCCCGAATAATGAAAAGCGTCTCCCAGTGGAACAGATCACCAAATTCCTGAAATGTTTCGGGAAACAGGACACACTCGTAGATATCCGTTTCATCTTCCAGGGTCAGAAACTCCATGGGATCGGATTTGCGCGTTACGGTTTCCTTGCGGGTGATATATACACCGATCAGGTAGATCGACTGCCCCACAAAATTTGGAATGTCCCTGGCATATTTGATCCGCGGGCTGAGCATGGGTCGGTACCTAGCCACCGGATGAACAGACAGGGGATAGCCGAACGTTTCCAATTCCAGCCGATATTGATCTTCAGCCGTCAAATCATAATTCACCGGTGATGCCGTGAGCGGTTCCCGCTCACCATTTTGAAGATAAAATCCCGCTACCCGGTATGCCAGTTCCCGGTGTGTCATCTTCGAAACCAAATTGTTAAAACAACCAGCATTGGTCAAAGCCATGGCGTCTGCCAAATCCAGATCAACCCGAGAAAGAAAATCATCCAGGGAATCAAATTCATCTGCCTTTCGTTCATCTAAAATAGCATCTACTGCTTTCTGCTGGAGTCCTTTAATACTCATGAATCCCATTCGCATTTCATTCTTCCGACCGCGCCATTGGTGATAACTCCGATTGACATCCGGCGGCAGGATTTGAACCCCGAATCTTCGTGCTTCGCTCATATAGGCGTAGGGCGAATAGAATCCGCCCTGGTTGGAAATCACCGCTGCCAGGAATTCTGCCGGGAAATGAGCCTTGAGAAAGGCACAGGTAAAGGACAGCATGGCGTAAGATGCGGAGTGGGACTTGCAGAAGGAATAACCCACAAAAGAAGCGATCATATTCCACACATCCTTGATCATAGTAGGGGAATAACCCCGGTGGAGTGAACCTTCCGTAAATTTCTTTTTCCATGAAAGGATGAGATGCTGCAGGGAATCCCGGCTCATGGTTTTCCGGAGTGCTTCCGCTTCCGCATAACCCAGCCCTGCCATGGTCATGGCTGCCATGGACACCTGCTCCTCGTAAACCATAATTCCATAACTCTCCGCCAGAAAATCCAGGTCCGTGTGAATCAGTTCCCATGTCGCACCATGGATCCGTGCCAGCATGATGTTGGTGAATTGGTTGGCCGCCGGGCGAATGATGGAGGAATAGATTACCACATGCTCAAAATCCACCACGCCGGCCTTGGCCAGAAGCTGCCGGGTAGCAGGACTCTCGATGTAGAAAACACCCATGGTTTTTCCTGCTTTCATTAGTTTTTCCGTTTTCTCATCGCCTACGGGCTGGATCTGGTGATAGTCCAGATATCTGCTCCGGGATGCATGTTCCCCATAATTAAGGTTTATGTAGCGAATCGTATCCCGAACTACTGCCAGGCTGCGATTGCCCAGAAGATCTATTTTCAAAAGCCCTGAATCTTCCACCTGGTCCTTTTCCCACTCCACAATCTGAACCCCCTTGGGTGCCGTGAGTACCGGAACATATTTTTGGATCTCATCCGGGACAATGACCACCCCACCGGGATGCACCGATGGATAACGAAACACGCCCACAATTTTTTCACTTTCACGCAAAACACGGATTAGCGTTTCATCCAGATCCACATTGGCAAACCTTGGATCGGTGCGAACCCAATGCTCCAAATCCCGGCGGGATGCATACCAGCCGATCCGCTTGGTGATACTCTTGATCTCTTCATTGGATAATCCGTGTACCTTCCCCACTTCCCGAATGGCAGATCGGGGCTTCAAAAAAACCTGGCTGGAGACCATGGCTGTTCGTCCATCACCGTATTTTTTAAACACATAGGCCAGGATATCGTCCCGCTCATCCCAGGGAAAATCAACGTCAATATCCGGCATATTCTCCCGCTCTGGATGGATGAATCGCTCAAACTGGAGTGTGTACTGCAGGGGATCTACCTGAGTAATAAAAAGACAGTAACTTACCACCGATGCTGCCGCCGACCCTCGGCCGATGGTGGCCCGGGTTTGTTGCACAATATCCTGAACAATCAAAAAATAAGGTGAGAATCCTTTTTGCGTAATAATACCCAACTCATACTGGATGCGCTGATGAATGGATTCATTAATCTCGCCGTAGCGAATCTTGGCGCCGGCATAAACTTTATCCTTCAGCTCTTTGTTGGCACGGTGGGTGTCCTTCAGTGACAACCCCGGAAAGATGGTATTAATGAATGACCAGTCGGTCTTGCAACGGTCTGCCAAATATCGGCTATTATTCAAGGCATCCAAACTATTGGGAAAGAGTTTTACCATCTCCACTTCATTCCGAAACCAATGCTGATCTGTTTTGCATTCAGATATATTTAACTGCTCTAACGTTGTATTATTCTCGATGGCCCGGAGCGTAACATGGGCATTATGATCACCAGGATCGCGGAAATAGACATCCCCCGTAGCCACCATTTCCAACTTTAATTCTTTCGTCAATTTTTGTGCGGCTGATTCCTGAATTCCAGGACGCAATTCAATGAATAAATGGGTGTCTGGAATGAATTCGATCAATTTTTTTAACGTGGGTTCGCGGTGAGACAACACAAACAATCCGGCACAATTTTTCTTTAAGATCTCTGTCACGGATCGATCAGCATTATCATGAACCGCCGATACGGCACGGCACATATTCTCGTAACCGTACTGGCTTTCCGCCAACAGAACCACTTCTTCGGTCTTGGTGATCAAATTCGTGCCAGCTATGGGATAGATCCCAGCATCTTTACAATGCTGAACAAACCGGATGAAACCCCACATACCGTTTACGTCCGTGAGCGCCAGAGTGTCCATGCCACAAGAACGAGACAAATTCACAAGATCAGGTAAAGACAAAAGCCCCCGCATGGGCGAATAGACGGAATGGGTGTTAAGATGGATAAACATCAGATTATCCCCAAAGCTTCGAATACATCAGCGGTCTGCAGGCTCCGAACGCCATATTTAAGACGAACTTTCTCTACTGCTTTGGATACGGCCATGTTCCGGCTTTCCGCTGTGAGAAACAGGTCTTCCTGATTGCCATAAGGACAAAAATCACTGGCATCCAATAAAATGGTTCGAACCCGATTACGCCGTTCATTGGCTTTATCGAACAATCCCCTGCACACGTTGATCACCGATCTATCATCGATTCTGATTACCCGGCCTGTCCGGATCCGCTGGTGTCCATCGGTATAATGAATCTCCAACTTGACTTTGTTCGCCATTTGTTGGCGCTTGCGAAGTTTGAATGCTACCTGTTCCGCCAGGTCCTTCACCACCGCATGGAGCACATTTTCATCATTGGTATCTTCAGGCAAAACCGTTTGCTCCAAAACATGGTCCTGGAGTTGTGGCGGTTTCACAACGGATGAATCATGACCATGTGCTTCCCGGGAAAGTTGTACAGCATAAGCACCAAAAAAGGTTCGAAATTCATCCGGTTGGCATGCCATGGACTGAATATGGCTGATCCGCTTGATCCACAGAAAACGAATTAGTCGGTTTACAGAATTTTCCTTTACTGCAGGGAGAACCGGCGGCTTCAACGGAGATAGAAACTGTGCCTCTTCCCCACCCTGAACTTCATGAATTGTTTCCGGTACCACAGACGTGACAATCCGGCTCACCAGCTTATTTACACTGATGCCCACCATCCCTGAAATATTGGTTTGTTCCCGGATTCTCTGGACAATGGACATCCCCGTATTCTGCATATCGCCGCGAATCGCTCTCATCCCCTTCATATCTAGGTAAAATCCATCAGATCCTTCCGGTTCAACAGTTGGTGTGAAATCGGAAACCGTCTGATAGATATACCTATTTATACGGGCATACAAAGAGCGATTATAAGGGAGGAGTTGCACACCGTGGCTCATTTTTCGAACTACGGAAACTTTCATGCCATGGAATAACCCATCTTCTTCCGCTTCAGGAGATAAAGACACAATCGTACCATTTGGTTGGGAAGATGAGATGATGGCCACCGGGCGTGTCTTCAGGCCAGGATCCATGATCCGCTCGGCCTGGAGTTCCATTTCCTTCAGGCGTATATGGAAAATGTCTCGATTTAATATTTTACCACGAAGGCACGAAGACATTTTCTTATACTATAATTCTTTGAATGCCCTCCTTAAAAACAGGAACATTAAAATTTATAAGATATCCCAATCGTTTGTTGGTGAGTTTCAAATAAGAAATCAATTGAGCCTTATATAATGGAATCATGTTTTGGACGGCTTTTAATTCAATAATTATCTCATCATGAATCAACACATCCAGACACAAACTCAAATCCAAAATTTGTCCATCATATTGAAATGGGATCTTGACTTGACGAAATGTCTTTAAACCCGTCTTTTTCAACTCATATACCAAGCAAGTCTCATAGATCGATTCCAAAAGACCAGGACCTAAAGTTTTATGCACTCGATAAGAACAATCCACAATCGTCTTACCTATATTTTCTATTTGGTCAGGTAAATGAGTTTTTATTCTCATTACTTCGTGCCTTCGTGGTTAATTCAAGTAGTTTCTAAAAGAATAGAGAAGCACGCCGTTGATATGAAAATCGTCTTGGGGATTAACCTTTATAACTGGAAAATTTGGGTTTCTAGGATGAAGTTCAATACAATCTGTTTTGGGAACATAACATTTCAATGTGGCTTCACCATTGATCAAAGCCACCACGATCTGTCCGGAACGAGCAGTTTTGGTCTTCCTGGCCACGATAAAATCGCCATCATGAATCTGTTCATCGATCATGGAATCCCCCTTCACCTGCAGGACATAGTTATCAGGATGCAGTAAAGATGGCGGCACATCCACCACTTCCGGGTTTTCCAATGCTTCAATGGGTTCTCCCGCTGCGATCAGGCCCAGCAGCGGCAAACGGGCTGTAGTTGTGGCGTGCTCTTTGTGGATTAAGGTGAGCGCCCGCTTGCCGTTGGGACCTTTTATACGGGATAAATGACCTTCTTCTTCCAAGGTCTTTACATACCAGTTCACTGTTCCCAATGAGTCAAAACCAAGGCCGACCATGATCTCTTCATAAGAAGGAGCCTGATCAAAGCTCAAGGTGAATCGCTGAATAAAATCCAGGAATCTTTTCAACTTTGGAGACAGTGGTTTCATTGCGAGGTAATAGGCAAATGTTTCGTCATTGATTCTCCGGCCCAGATCACAGATCGAGATGCTTTTTTATGAGCATGATCATTGAGCCGGGTAACGGCCCTAATAACAGCCAGTGATGGTCCTTTTTTTATTCTTTTCTTCATCATTTTAAAACACAGAGTTCAACAAAGCCACAAAGGCTTTTCTGCTTGGAGTACCCTGCGCCCTTTGTATTTTATAATTATACTCGTAAGTTACTCGTAAGTATATTACAAAAAAATATTATACAGTCAAACTAAAAAATGCAGGAGAAATTAGTTCATTATCATTTCGTTCCTACCGTGAGTGCCACAGTGCCAAAATTGAAGTAAACTGTATAAACATGTCTAAACCCCGCTCCGGATAAAAAACTGCGCATCTCTCCTGTTGAATAGAACGCTTCAATGGTATCAATAAGATAACGGTACGCCGGAACGCTTTTACCCATAAACAGATTGCCAAAAGGAGCGACAACAAGCCTGAAATACAGCCACGATACCACGCGCATCAAACCATTGTCCGGCTTGCAGAATTCCAAGAAACCAATACGGCCATCTGGTTTTACAACTCGGTGAATTTCCGAAAGTCCCTGGTGAAGGTCCAGAAGGTTACGGCCCACAAAGCCGGCCACAGCACCATCAAATGTATTTTCGTCAAAAGGCAGGTCTTCCCCATCAGTTGCCATAAGCTCCAACCAGTTGGATGTATCATTATCCGTTTTTTTCTTCATTAGATCCAGCATTTCCGGCGACAGATCAATGGCCGTTATATACAAAGCACTATGCTTGCGCAGGGCAAAGGTAAAATCTCCAGTTCCGCAGCCAAAATCCAGGACATGGTCATCTTCGGAAAAATTCAAAAGCCTGGCACTGGCCTTCCGCCAACGAAGATCCCCCCATAAACTAAACATGTGATTGAGTGTATCATATTGTTCAGCCACCTGACTGAACATATTCATAACATCATCCTTGGAACGGACAAAAAAAGAGCCCCGGTAATGGGGCTCTTTCGAAGATATGGCAGAGTGTTTCAAATTAATATACTGTACCCAGCCAGTACCCAACTGTCAGCAGAATACCGACCGTAAAATGCGTTCCGATGGTGGATACGTTGACCATGAGCAGTTCATAAGGCAGTTTTTGACGGTCCGCATTTTCCTCTGCCCAGCGTTCCAGCCATTCGCCGCCCATACTCATCGCTTTACGCGCCAGTAAAAAAGGCAGCAGTGCAATCAGGATCCATGGCGTGGAAAAATCGCTGTATACCGCTCCGGAAATACCCAGAGTAAATACGTAAAGAAACGTAAAATAAAGTGCGCCTTTATAGATTGCAAAAGGTTTTGTGTAATCGGCAATAGTTCCTGTATCTGCGGTTCGCACGATCCATGTCCGTTTGCCAACTTCACGATCGGCATTAAAATCCTGGAAACCATTAATAAACAGGATCAAACCAACCAAGATTGCAACCGGTACTGAAGCAGCCAGCACAGGAAGAAAATACCATTCCATCTGGGGCTGGAGTGCCTGATATTGTACATAGTGGGTTCCCAAGGCCATAACCGGACCAAAACCCAGCATAACAGCAAAATCTCCAAACCCATTGTAACTCAATCGAAGCGGAGCACCGGTATAGGTAATACCAAGGAAAACACCGGCCAAACCAAACCAGAGCAGCGGACTGATGGCGAATGGTGCACCATGCAAGTGAGTATTTAGTTTTAGCCCTATCCCGATGGCACCTAGGAACATTACCACAGACAGTATGAAAACTTTCGTGGATGAAAACAGACCTGCCTGGATGGTGCGCGAACCGCCATTAAATGGACTAAAGAGTTTATTGGACTCATCATTCCGGGTTTTATGGTCAGAATAATCATTGGCCAAATTTGTACCGGCATGGGCCAGAACAGCTCCCAGCAGTGACCACCAGAACAGGCTCCAATCGAAGGCCTTAAGATTGAAATATGCTACCGCACCGCCTAAGGCCACGGGAGCGATAGTTGCGGTGAAAAAGGGTGCCCGAACTGCGCGCAGGTAAAGACCAGCTTTGCGCAAACCTCCCTTGATGATATTAGTTAACAGGCCTGATTGGTTTTCAGGAAATTCTCTCCATTCAAATTGTTGTTCCGAAAAAAAATCAACGTATTTAATCACTGTCGGTTTAATCTTATAATAACCAACTACGTCATTCTTCTTCAGGAATTCATCTTCCATATAGGGTTTAAACGCTTCAGTGACTTCACAAACCATTGTATATGCTTTTTCCACTTCATCAGGATCTTTTATCTTTTCAGCGAAACCAGTGATCTGGAGTTCCTTGATCCCTTCGGAACCATCCGGCCGAACAACACACTGTACTTCTGGATTTACCCGTATCTGTTCAGCTTTGCGTGTGGGATTAAACGTGAAAAAGTATATGTCAAAACCTTCATTGGCAAAATAAACGTTTGCTGCCGAAGGGTTATTGCCCACCGCAGTTCCAATCGTTAAAAAGTTGGCTTCGTTAAGCATCCCGAGGATCTTAGCGTCCAATTCACGGTCCATTAGGTCATCTCCTGATTATTTGTGGAATTTAGCGCGCGGAATCTAAACATATATAAGAATGGCTCATATACTTTTAAGCCTTATAGACTGCGTTTTAAAGATGATAAACCTAAAGGTCTGCTATTCTATAGTTCCAGTTTTTTAAACGGTAAATAAACGATAATAACCGTATCTATGAACTCCGATTGATCAGCTGATTTTTCTGCCGGAAAAGAAAACGGCAGTGTGCATGGAGTTGGTTTATGTCGCCTGGTTGATCAAGGTGACCACTTCGCCATCATCTGGAAAACGACCTTTCGCTCTTTTAGAAAAGATCAGGTTCCCGTCCAGCATGATCTCAAATACACCGCCGCCGCTAGAGATCAAATTTGTGTTTACATCTGGGAATGTACTCTTTAATTCTGCTTCCAAACTGGAAGCTCTGGGTAAATAGTTTCAATCAGCACAATACTCTATGGATATTTTCATGTCTTCTCCTATGTTTAATTGGATTGATTAGATAATTTTTCTGCCTCGAATATAGACAAAACATCCCTGGGGTGAGTATTGAGATTCACATGATCAATGATATGAATGAGAATCCCATTTTCATCTATTAAAAATGTTTTCCGGGCAGGAAATAATATTCTGTTTACGCCATATTTTATCCCGGTTTTCTTTTTGGCATCTGATAGAAAATGAAAGGGTATATTATATTTACTTTTAAAAGCTTGCAGCGCAACCGGCGAGTCATAACTAACTCCAAGTATGGCAATATTTAAATTTTCAAATGTTTCGGATTCATCCCGGAACCCGCAGGCCTGCTTGATTCATCCAGGGGTATCAGCTTTCGGAAAGAAATATACTATCAGCCTTTGGCCTCGATAATCCTGCAGGGAATGCATATTTCCATCCTGATCCGGTAGTGAAAAATCCGGTGCCGGTTTTCCCAGGTCAGGTGTTGATCCAAATAAAGGCATAATGAATACTCCTGTTAAAATAAAATTTAAATAATTTTTCATCTTATAAGATCAAATTAGGCCTTATTGTACTCCCATTTTGAGGGACATAAACTAATCAGGGCGACACCATAAAAGTATCAAATTCTATCTAAATGAATTCTTCCCATATCAAAGATATTGCACGCCAGAATACATCCACAGAAACCGTAGCAGTTGAAAGCCAGTATTTAAAACGAATAGGTTAACCGTAATCCCAATTGACCGTTGGGAAGCATGGTCGCCCCGGTACTGAATTTGTTATCGATTTTATGCAATTCTGGAACAGTCATCCCTACCGCAGCACCGACAAGATATCCAGCGATCACATCCGTATAGAAGTGTTTGCCAGCCTTTATTCTTAGATAGGCAGTGATTGCCGGAATGGCAGCGGTAAATGACCAGATGTAGGGTAAACGCTTATCCTGCGGATGATAATCCTGGTAGATCTTGGCCAGCATAAAACAGGAGGCAGCCGACGTAGAAGTATGACCTGAAAAGAAACTCCGCTGATTATCATATTTTTGTTTCTCACCCAGGCTGGCTTTATCCCCATAGAGATAAGGACGCTTGCGGGACACCAGCGCTTTGGTCAGATCCGTAAGTCCCAGATTCAAGGTCAATGTTTCCAGCCATATCAATGCAATAGGAAGTGCATCCTTACCAATATCCTTTTGCAGATACAAAAATGCCGGATAGAAAATACTGGAATAAAGAAACACATCACTGGCTGTTTTGGCCTTCCTATCCCAGTTTCCAGTAAGATTTCGCTCAAACTTCCAGATATCGTTGGTATTCAACTGATTAATTTCATCAACAGTGAGTGGTTTTACATTATTTTTCAGTATAAGCGCAGAAATATTAAAGGCTGCAATTAATGTACCAAGAGGTAGGTCTAAGCCTTTGGAAAGTGTGTATACAGAACTGGCATATTGCTGATCTGATTTTTGTTGTGCAGTAAGGCACGAAACAAACAACAGGATGATTATGATATAATTTTTCATCGTAATCTTTCACTCCCTAATTTCTGTATTCATTAGAGTATGGAAGAGCAAAACTAAAGCCAAGAAAATGAATAAAATATCTTTTTTCACATTACTAACTCGATTGTATTTTGACAGCTCAGATGAAGAGCTGCGGGCCTCTCTACTTTATATCTTCCAAAAAATTAAGAACAATAAAGCCGGGACAATAAATATATGATTCAGCACCCGTTACAATATGTGGTTAATAATAAATCTTTGCTTACATCGATTGCACAGAAATACGGCACTCCTTTTTATTTGTATTCCGGAGATCGAATAAAAAATAATCTGCAACACTTATCAGGTGCATTAAACGATCACTTCCAAAAAAACCAGATCTATTACGCAGTCAAAGCCAACAGCAATCCTCATTTGATTGGCTTCATGAAATCCATATACCCGAACCTGGGCTGTGACTGCTCCAGCCCGGGCGAATTATTTGTGGCCAATAAAACAGGTATTTCCTCCGCACGATGCATCTATACCGGCAATTATGAGTCGCAGGATGACCTGAAAGCAGCTTTGGACTCGGGCTGTCATATCAATCTGGATGATATTCAGTCTTTTCACCGCCTGGCGAAAATTCAAGTCCCCGAAGAAATATCATTCCGGGTAAACCCCGGATTCGGCAGCGGCCGCTTCAAAGAAATCACTACGGGAGGTGAAAAAGCTAAATTCGGTATTCCAAAAGAAAAGATCACTGAGGCTTACCAGCTGGCATTATCCCATGGCGTTAAAACCTTTGGCCTCCATTGCTTTACCGGTTCCGGTATACTGGATAAAAACTATTTCACCCAATTGATCCGTGCCGTCCTGGAGATCTCCACCATGGTAGAATCCGAATGCAGGATCCAGTTCAAATACATCTCCATCGGCGGCGGATACGGCATCCCCTATAAAGAGGATGATCCCACACTGGACATTGATCGTGTATTCAATAATATTGCCAGCGAATTTTACTCCGTTTATAGTAGAGAACAGTGCCCTATTTTTTGTGTGGAACCTGGTAAATACCTGGTTGGAGATGCGGGTATTCTCATAGCACAGGTCACTGGTGTAAAAAAAAGCTACAAGACCTTTGTGGGCCTGGATGCCGGTATGGAAACATTGATGCGCCCAGTGCTTTATGGTGCATACCACCGTATCTACAAGGTCGGCCAGTCTCAGGAGGACAAATTGATAGTAGATATTACTGGCCGCATATGTGAAAACACCGATCGTCTGGCTGTAGATCGGCCCTTCCCGGAAGTAGATGAAGGTGATCTGGTTGCAGTCATGGATGCGGGAGCCTACGGTTATTCTATGGCCCACCAATTCAACACCCGGCCCCGCCCTGCTGAGGTATTGCTGGATGATAAAAATGCAAGATTGATTCGGAAACGGGAAATAGTTGAAGACCTATTCAAAGGGTGTGATGTTTAGATCATTTACTATTTTTATTTTCTTATTCGTCACTGTTTTTTCTCAGCAGCATCCCAGCATTCACCAGCAGCAGCTGGAATATTACAATAACAACTATATTACTCCGCAACAGCCTGGCGACTCAGAAACCATACATCCAATTTCAAATCGGGACCGCGATCCATCCCACGAAGTCTTTGGCTATCATCCCTACTGGATGGGAACCGCATGGACAAATTACAATTTTGACCTGATCTCCACCCTGGCCTATTTCAGTGCCGAGGCAACAGCCACGGGAGAACTGGAGAACCTTCACGGCTGGCCGGTTACTAGTCTGATCAATGAAGCCCATGCCCATGGGACCGCGGTAGTTCTCTGCGTAACACTATTCAGCAATAGCCAATTAATGGCTTTACTTAGCAGTCCTACACATCGGCAGAACCTCATTGACAATCTATTGGCCCAGGTCCAAGCAGGGAATGCTGATGGAGTGAATGTGGATTTTGAATCTTTTCCCCCATCTCAGAAGGAAAATATGGTGACGTTTATTACCGATCTGACCAATACTTTCCACCAGGAGATTCCAGGTTCTCAGGTTACCCTGGCTATGCCGGCGGTGGACTGGAATGCAGCCTGGGATTATGAAGCACTGGCATCCATTAGTGATGGCCTATTCATCATGGGATATGGATATCACTGGAGCGGCAGTCCCACCACTGGACCCAATTCACCGCTAACAGGCCCCGGATACACCATTACCTGGACCGTAATTGACTATCTGAATAAAACCAATTTTCAATCAGAAAAATTGATCCTGGGCTGTCCTTACTACGGTTTTGTATGGCCCGCGGTGTCAAATATACCCGGGGCAGCAACAACGGGCAGCGGTGATTCCCAGTTCTATACGGAGATGGAAGGCAGTGCTCTTTCCTTTGGTAAAATCTGGCACGAATCATCACAGACACCATGGTATAATTATGAGAACAGCGGCTGGTATCAGGGCTGGTATGATGACAGTCTCTCTCTGTCCCTGAAATATGATTTTGCGCTGTACAATGACCTGAAGGGCATTGGCATCTGGGCCTTGGGATACGATGGCAACAATACAGAATTGTGGGATCTGCTCTATGCAAAATTTGGTGATGCCGCACCGCCAACAACACCGGGAAGAGTTACCATGAAAAATATTGGCGGCGGTACCATCATGATTGACTTCCAGGGAGCACAGACGGCCAGTGAATTCATTGTACTGCGCGGCTATCTCGAAGCGGTTGGAGGGCTGGATACACTAGGGGTTTATTCTGATAGGCCCATCGTGATCGAAGGATTGACTGAGGGGGAAACTTATTTTCTATCTATTGCTGCCACCAATCCTTTCGGCACCAGTGAGCCGACGGAAATGCTGGGGATTGTACCATCTTCCAACCCCGTTTCCTGCCTGGTCATCAATGGATTCGACCGGGTAAATGGCACCCAAAATACCTTTGATTTTGTCCGCCAGCACGGTAGTGCCATCCAGAGCCAGGAATATGCTTTTGATTCTGCCACCAATGAAGCTGTGATTGAAAATGATATAGAAATTATGAATTACCAGTTTGTGGACTGGATCCTGGGAGAAGAAGGCACTGCCACCAGTGCCTTTACTGGATCCGAACAAAACATTGTAAAAGCTTTCCTGGAAAGCGGCCGTTTTTTATTCGTTTCCGGCTCAGAAATTGGTTACGACCTGGCTGGCCAGGGCAGCACAAGTGATGATCAGTTTTATACAAATTACCTGAAGGCCGATTATATTTCTGATGCTGCAGGCGAGATTTATAGTGGATATGGTGTGAATAATTCTATATTTAATGGTATCTCGAATATCACATTTGATAATGGGACTCATGGCACTTATGATGTGGACTGGCCGGACGGCATCAAACCTGTGGGCGGGGCCAGCAGTTGTATGAAATATGGTGACGTGAATTATGATAGCAGGGGCGGGATGGGTATTGAATACGTGGGTTCGTTTGGCACCAGCAATGAAACCGGCGGCGTGGTGTACCTGGCAGTTGGTTTTGAAGCAATCTACCCGGAAACAAAACGGAATGAAATCATGTCCGCAGTTCTTAACCTTTACGAATCTCAATTAAAGACTATAGCTGAGAACCCCATGATTTCGCCCTCAATACTATCTCTTCATGCCCTGTATCCAAACCCCACAAATACGTCTGTGACTTTGGAGTTTTCTGCAACTGTTCCCAATGAAAACGTAATCATTACTGCCAGTGATGTACTTGGCCGCACCATTATCCAGTCTTCTTTAGTGGCTACAGGTCATCCCCAGTCCTGGACCTGGGATGGTAAAAACAACTTCGGCCAAGCATTGCCCACCGGTCTTTACATCCTTTCGATTCATAACGATACCCAGATTCATTCAAAAAAGGTCACTTTACTGAAATGAAGCAGTTAATTCATTGTGTTGCTTTTTTGTTTTGTGCTCTGGGAAGGTTCCATGCCCAACAGGAAAAAATCTCCATCCATGAAGATCAGTCAAAATATTATCAAAACAAAGAAACGCCGCCTGTAGAAAAAATAAGCGTCCTGACCGGCCTCGATATACTCTTAAGAGATCACACCGAGCTCCTTAAAGGAAAATCGATTGCCCTGGTAACCAACCAAACTGGCATCGATCACGATGGCGTACCAAATTATAAAAGACTGATGGCCATGGAAAAAGTGAATTTGCAGGTAATCTTTTCCCCGGAACATGGACTCTTCGGCGAAGCTGCAGCAGGTCAAAAAGTATCCTATAATCAAAATGCATTTAATCTCCCAGAAGTGATCAGTCTTTATGGTAAAACTCGCAAACCCACACCTAAAATGTTACATGGAATACAATTGATTATTTACGATATTCAAGATATCGGAAGTCGATTTTATACCTACATCACCACACTGGGTCTTATTATGGAAGCTGCAGGGGAACAAAATATTCCCGTACTGGTGCTAGATCGACCTAACCCAATTCGCGGAGACATCATTGCAGGACCCTTACTGGACATGAATTACAAGACATTTGTGGGCTATTACCCGATTCCTATCCGTTACGGAGGGACCATTGGTGATATGGCAAAAAAAATTATCGCCAATAAATGGATCTCACCTGTGCCGTACCTGACAGTAATACCGCTACAGGGCTGGGAAAATAATTTATGGTTTGATGAAACAGATCTGAAATGGGTCAACCCTTCCCCAAATATACCTGATTTGGAAACTGCCCTTGTTTATCCTGGCATGTGTCTTATTGAAGGAACCAATGTAAGTGAAGGCAGGGGTACGCCCCACCCCTTCAAGTGGATTGGGGCGCCATGGATCAACGGCAGAAACTTATCCCAGGAATTAAACAAATTAGGCCTGCCAGGAGTGGTTTTTGTTCCAGTATCGTTCACACCGGTATCCTTACCTGGGAAATCAACACGGCCAAAGCATGAAGGACAGAAATGCAGCGGTGTTGAGATTCAAATCACTAACCGCAATGAATACAAAAGTGTAAAAACAGGTGTGTATATGCTTTTTATAATCTTTAAGAACTACTCAGATCAAATGATTTTCAAGGAAAAACACTTGAACCGTTTATGGGGGCAGAATAATCTATTAAAAAGCATTAAATCAAACATAAATGTGTTCGATTTTTTAAAACAATTTAAGTTTACGCAGTTAGAAGTTGAACCCGACAGATAACCGCTCAACACTTCCCAAAGGACCAAAATCAGCGATTGAATAATCTATCTTTAATATAGTTGATGTACGCCAGATACGGTAGTTAAGCCCTGCTCCAAAAGTCGGCCCTTCAATAGATTCATCTTTGAACAAAGACGGATATCCAGCACGGAGATAAAGCATATTGTTAAATGCAGCCTCCAAACCCAGGTTTACATACTCTGTATTATCATTAGGGTATAGGGCATCCACTCCGTAGGACAGTCTTAATTTTGATAGATTTATAATTTCACCAGATAAACCAACCCGGAAATATAAAGGAATCGGGTATGGATCCGTTTCAAGATTGGCATTTACAAATTCAACATTCCCCTGGTTATATGGATCGGGATCAATACTTACCTTCTGGTCCCGCCCTTCCAACTTCATTTTTCCGCCATAATTGCTGATAGAAGCACCAAGTCTAACCCCATTAAAAGGAGTAACAAACAATGCACCTAAATCGGTCGCAAATGTCCAGGCGGATGTATGCCATATATTCTGTTGAATATATTTGACACTGCCGCCTAAAGAAAAATGATCCGTTAAATTGCGTGCAATGGTTACATTAAAGGCGACATCATTGGCAGAAAATTTCTCACCGGTTCCTTCCGGTTTAGCAACTGTTCTTACCAGGTCATCCGGGGCAGATAGACTAACAATACCAAAGCCCAGTACACCTAACCCCTTCAGTTCAATTCCTGCTAACAAATATTGATATTTCATGGATGCCAGCCAATCGTGGTTCCCAAATTGGACTCCAATTCCGGAATGGCGCGCCAAACCGGCAGGATTCCAGTAAATACTGTTTATATTGCCTCCCATCCCAGCTGCGGCATTGCCCATGGCGGTTCCGCGGGCATCAATTCCTATCTTTAAAAACTGGGCCACGGTTGTACCTGTTTTCGTTATAATCTGGTCGTTACTTATTTGCCCAAACAGGGCTGTGGACATAACAGTGATCATTGAAATAAACCGTATCATTTTATCACCGCAAATCGACCGACTTTCTCTCCTATTCCAGGTGCATTTACATGATAAATGTACATGCCAAATGCCAGAGGAAAATTATCTTTAGTTGTAAGATCCCAATGCTCTGTCCCATCATCCAACCCTGATGAATGAAACAGGGTTTGAATATGGTCCCCAGCAACCGTATAAATTTTGATAGTACATTCCTGCGGCAGATGGTTAAAATAAATTTTTCTAGGGCCACGGTCTTTGGGGTTCTGAAGATCCAGTCGTTCCAAAACATTGGTTACAACGTAGGGATTGGGAACCACAGAAATTTGGTCCATTCTGCTTTTATCCAGTGATCCTTCCACCCTGCTTGCCACAGTAGAAAATCGTAATGTATCCTCTGCACTGAACGGCCGATGGGTTCCAATATAAAATATATCTCCTCCCTGGGATGGTATGGTATCTCCATATTCTGGCTCCAGAAACGTAAATTCCCAACTAGGCTCTTTAGGTTCACCATTTAATATTAGTGCCCGGTCACCTGGTGACCATAAGCTATCTGGATTGGATAGTTCTATTATAACAACATCCTTTTGAGCTGGTGCCCGGCCATTAGTAACATCCCAGACCTGGAAATTCATTTTACTATGGGCATATGCCTCAAAATCAGCACAGCTGCTGTCTGCAATATCATCAAAGAACCGGACTTCATAATCAGCAGGATACATCCGGGAAGATATTCCATTGAATGGCTTGACATCTGGAATCCATGTTGAATTGACAGAATAAGCCCATTCTGTTCTGGCCGCATCCAAAGCCAATTCATAATCACGCACGCGAATTCTGAGACCATCAAAAAATGGATTGAATGCCTCATTTTGTAAATATTCACTTTCTACAATAGGAGAATAAAGGTAGGATGCAGTATAAAAGGTATTATTTGACAAGGATCCATTTGTCAATCCTAAGACTTTCCCTAATTCAGCATTCAACTCAAAATCAACTCCCAGGACGAATTCATTTCCAGTACCATCTGTCAAATTAAAGGAATTAGAATCAATATTTGCATTCGCAAGACCAACGTACTGGTCAAGTCGAATCATAATACTTTCATCGACTGGGGCAAGGTCTTTGAGGTTGTAACGAGTGGGTGATTCCAAGAAAGTTAATTCATAGGAATTTTCATCTTCTAGTGCATCAGAATTAATAATATCTAATTCAATGTCACCATTGCCAGTTCCTGAGAGATGTTCAATAACATTATTCTTGATGTTCCCTGCACTATACCCAAGGGCAGGTGCACGAGGGATAATCATGTGGGTATTTACATCTAAAATAACCTCATTTGTTTCTGGATCAATTGTAATAGTCTTTGAACATTCACTGGGTGGGATTTCTAGGGGTACGTCCCCATGATCGTAGGATACGACAGCATAATAATAGGTTTGTCCATTGATTACATTATTCGAATCAACAAAATCATGAATGATACCTGAATTGCTTCCTAATGTATAATAGGTTCCTCTATTTGGATATACAATATCACTCAGACCCACATAATCGTTGTCAAGATCAAACCTGGCAGAAGCACCATTAACCATTTTTAAGGGTTCAAAAAGGAACTTTGATCCATTTGCATCAGTGATGGTCTGCTGATCCAGAAATTGAGGATCAGTACTACGGTAAATCACATAACCTTCGAAATCATATTGCTCTGATATAGGGTCTAAGGAAGATTCTGCTTCAGCATCCCAATAAAGGGTCACCTTTTCATCACCAGGTACTGCTGTGACTTTTGGTTTTTCTGGCGGTTTTGCGAATTGATAGTTCTTTTCATAAATATCCTGGGCTGTTATGGCATTGAGGGTAAGGTCATCATAATCTTCTCCTAAAAGCAATGCAATTGAGAACCTCCTGGATTCTCCAGCTGGAAGTTCAATGGGGCCTGAACTATAAATAAAAACGTAATCACCCGCCTGGGTTGCATTAGCAGAGTCAAAAACACCCGGGGTCATAAAATCGTTAAAAACACGATCATCATCTGAAATGGTCATTCCAGACCAGGGTGGGGCTGAAAAACCTGTTAGGCCTACCATATCAGATTCATCCAGGTCAGTCCATTCAAAGTTGGGTTCTCCAGGTTTCCTTATATCAAATTGATCACCGGAAGTTGGTATTCCATCACCCTCACCCTCATCTCCGCTATTTGGAACACCGTCTATTCCCACATCATCCTTTTCAGGGTTCCAGTCACTATCGTCGTCAATTCCATTGCTCCTACTTTCATCAACTAATCCATCATTGTCATTATCAATACCATCATAAGGATTGCCAGGACTTTCTAAAAATTTATAACCAAAATAGCCAGGTACCCGTCCGGTAACATCGCTTAAGCCATCTTCATCCCAGCAGTAAACCATGTTAATATCCTGGTCAAAAAATGATAGATCATCGCTGTAATTGCTTGGCCCTCCAACATGCGGATCTCCCCACATGCCAAACATAACTTCGTGGAGGTCTTTAGGGCTTATATTAGTCACTTTATAAATTAAAAAAATAATATCCTCCGCCAGGGGATTCGACCACTGGTAATACCTGAATTCCACTTCAAGGCCCAATCCTTTTCTCGATGAATCATCAGGAAAAGGATAATAACTGAATTCTTTGTTCATTCGATCATCGCAAACAAAAAATGCTTCTTCATCTGAATTAGACGAACCTTGTCGTAATGCACCCGGCCATACATATTCCTGAAGGTTAGGATTATACCAGTCTTCAGCCCAACTGTCAGGCTTACCATCTAAATCTCTGTCTATATCATTTGAAGTTGGTATTTTATCATGATCAAAATCCGCGTATTGAATTCCCTGATCATTGTAGGCCAACGGTTCCCATGTCCAGTATTCTGATCCGTCTGGAGATCGTTCAGGACCATCTACAAGTCCATCACTGATAACCCTAGCATACCAGGTTGTATCTCCATCCTCTACTTTATAGTATGCGTCAGGATGGCTATTAGGTTCAACTTGCACTTCTGCAGCGATGAACGGTCCGAATTCATATCCATAGCCTAATCCTTCCCATAGGATATCGGTTACTCTATTGCCTGGCTTGGAGATTGAACCGTAGTTCCATATTTCTGATGTAATCTTATTTCCTGTTATAATTGCGTACTGACGGCGGAGAATTTGAGGATCATCATTTACCACACGATCCATTTTTCTTTCCATCCAGCGATAATAGCGATGGTATTTTCCAGGACTCCAATCTTTTTGGGGCCCCATAAGAAATTCTTTCTGTCGTGTAAAAGGAAGATCTGCTCTAACCAATGTGCTTGAGAGTATGATGAGAAAAAGGGCGTACAAATATGTAAAATTCCGATTCATAGATTGATGCTCCAACCGACAGTAATGAGTCGCGGTGGGCTATAGTAATCAGGCCGGGTATGGTATTCTTCCCAGGTATGAACCCCTGGTTCACCATAATGGCTTTTAAATGCTTCTGTTTCCTCGAGAGTTCGATTGACATAGGTATAACCAGAACGCCCTGTGTCAGTATAAATATACTTTTCATTTCTCTGATCAAAAACATTGTATGCTTTAAGAAATAGTTCAAATTGCAATTTTGCAATTGAAATTATTTTGTAAAACCGGAGATCCATTGATTTCTGGACTGGTTTACGCGAACTATTTGGATAAGGAACATAATTCGCGAAGGGGATGTTGGGTGTATAAGGCCATCCTGTGCTCATTTTTCCAATGAAACTCAATCCCCATCCTTTTGCGCCAGGTTCTGTTATTGATATTGTGGAATTAAATACATGGCTCTGATCCCATGAAAGAGAAACGATCTTCTTTTCTTCCTCTAAACCAGTCAACGCATTAAAATAAAACGACCCGCTGTTCGTACTGTTGCCTTCGGTTGTTTGATAAGAATAATCTATAAATGCTGAAAGTTTTGTTTTTGAATCTCTTCTTTTGGTCAGGCTGAGTGTTATACCTTTGACCATCGCGTAATCCTTATTCAAATAAACAGCATAGGAAGATGGACCATAGGTAGGAGAATTGTAGCGAATGGATTGTAAAGCCAGCAGATTACGTATATCTTTATAAAAAACACTCCCATTGATCGCTAGATAGCGGCTCAATTGTTGTTGCAGGCCAAATTCATACATGACTGTTTTTTCTGGTTTTAAGTTTCCGTAACCCACACTGGGAGAAAGGCCTGCTCCAAAAATACTGGTTAAAAATAAATTCCTGAGCGTTGGCATCTGATAAAAATGACCATAGGAAAAATGTAATACACCTTCATCAGTAATCGGGAATGCCACACCCAAACGAGGTGACCACATTGTTTTCTTGCCGCTGGTTTCTTCACCACCCTCAGGATCTACCAGGTTCGTGATATGAGATGTTTGTGGATCAAATGAATCATATCTTAGTCCTGCATTCATAATAAAACTTTGATATTCCAACTTATCCTGTACATAAGCAGAAAAAAACAAGGCATTCTCAGTATAATAACTATGGGATGGGGATCCATTTTCTGGTGTGATGGTTGGAATCGTATAACTATTGCCATCAAATAAAACTGTAAAGTTTCTTTCATTCAGGTCATCATTTCTATATTGTATCCCTGCTTTTAATTCATTACGATTATTTATTTGTGATGTTATATCAAATTTTCCACCAATTGAATTTGAGACCCTGTAAGAGTGCCCTCGGTTGGAACCCCCAAAAGAAAATGTTGCCGAACTAGGCGATCCTTGAATATTCAAGGACGAAGCATAATTAGAGTTGGGTAAGATATAAACATTACTATCCAATACATTGATAGTCCGGTTCCCAATTGTATATGACCCGGGTGTCTCTATTAATAGTACTATATCTTCACCATCTCCAAATGAAGAATTATTTGTGAAATGAATAGCATTATCCAAACTGATGGGTGTGAATTGAAATCCTTTATAATCAGTATTATTTAAAAATACATGTCCTTCATAAAAGGTTTTTCGCCCAATAGCATGATTGATCTTCAATGAAAGATTGTTATTATTGGACAGATATTTTGAACGGCCATCCGGATTATATTTATAAAAATGTGAATAGGACTGCGATTCACCCTGACTCCCCAGATACTGCATGGATATCTTCAGTTTAGGGGAAATTTTCAAAGTGAATTTTGCCAATTTATTTAAGGATTCGCTGGGATTCATGGATACGATACTGCTGTCCCCTCCCATTTGGATATACCAGTCATTGCTTTCAAAATTAGCATAATCCTGTACAGTATGCTCTCGAACACCATATAGGTAGCCATCCTGCCCGGAATACCGCAGACTTGTATTGAAAGTAAGTTTCTTTCTGGTAAATGGAATCGGTCCACTAAGGTAACCTTCAATAGTTTTGCGATTAAAAATTTCAAAATCATCAATATTGGTATAAAGTTCCGTATCAGTGGAATAGCGATCACCTATATACATGGAAACACTGCCATCCAGTTTATCACCACCTTCTTTGATTTGAATATTTACGATTCCGCTCATGGCATTCCCATATTCGGCATTAAATGCTCCACTGACCACTTTCAGTTCCTGCAATGCCTTATTAGAGACATTGACAGAGAGGCTGTTGGTAAAAAATGGATTTGCTACAGAGATGCCGTCAATGTAATAACCAACCTCATTACTCCTGCCGCCGCGTATATGCAGTTCCCCGCCTGCTCCCTGGTTAACACCCGCCTGAGCCGTAAGGACGCCTAAAAATGATTCTACAGGCATGGCACTGATTTCTTCTGCTGTAGTGATTTTTTGCGATGATGTTAAATCTTTGTGGACAAGTGGGCGTTCTGCCGTTACTACAACTTCTTCACCCGCAATAACTTCCTGGGTCAGTGAAAAATTCTGTTCAGTAGTACGGCCGGTATTAACACTTAAGTTTGTAACCTTGATTGACGCATAACCAATATAGGATGTACGAAGTGTATATTCACCTGGGGGAACATTGAGTATAACATAACGGCCTTCGCCATCCGTGTCTGCACCAATCCCTACGCCTTCTACAAGGACACTAACACCCATCAATGGTTGGCTGGATTCATTGTCAATTACCAGTCCGGATATTTTACCGCCTTCTCCAAATAAAGACGAACAGACTAAAATAATAGTATAAATCCGTTTTATATCAATCATCAGGATATATTATTAGTCGGTATAATATTTATAATTATCTTACTTCAAATAAACCATTTGTTGGGAAACAGAGTTTCCATCCCATTCCAAAGTATAAAAATAGACGCCACTTGAAGCCGGCTGCCCGTTATTATTTAAACCTCCCCAGGAAACTTGGTGAGAACCACCAGCCATATTTTGATTATTGATCAATGTTTTGACCAACTGGCCTGCTTCATTATAGATATTTAATGAAACTGTTTTTTTAATTGGGATCTCAAATTTGATTGTGGTGGCATTGTTAAAAGGGTTGGGGTAATTCTGGCTTAGAACATAGTCCTCCGGGTGTATGAATTGGATTGGCTGGACTGAGACACTGGATTCACCGAATTCATAAATAGCAACGATCCAATTTCTCTCATTTTGCACTTCTGTGGATGTTGTATCATACCCGCTACCATTCCAGGTAGCATATTTATAGGTTGTCTTGGCATGGTTTCCCTGGTGAGAGACAATTATTTCATAATTACCGTCATTATCAAAATCAATAGGATTGCCATTGAATTCAGCCTGAACCTTTGATGCGAACACACCGCTCCCCAACGACACTACGGTGTCTAGCACGCCAGCAGAGTCAGTAATCGTGAATTCCTTGGGCATACGATCAGTCCCGTCATCAATCGTTGTGACCGTATAGGAAGACGGATCAAGAGGGTTACCACCATTGCACTCCGCACTTTTAATTCCACTCAGGCCTCCAAAAATATTAGGGTATCCATTTTGGTCCACATCATAGATGCCGCCATAAAAAGCTCCAAAATCCTCAGCAACGACAGCAACATGATCCTGAAGGTTTTCCAAGGGGTTTTCCCCTGGACTATAATCTACAACAATTAGATTGCCCTGGTCCTCATTAAGCCCCCCATCACCGTAGACCACGTAACAAACCTCGTCACTGCCGTCATTATTGACATCAGCTACTGCTCCTCCAAATAAGGAAACAGCATCGTTTGGAACAGTAGCAGCCCACCAGCCATCACCAAAGGTAGAGTTACCGATTTCATAGGTATCCGGACCTGTCACATCAATCACAAACAGGGTAAAATTTTGCCAGTAATGATTCATAATCTCCCAGGTACCGTCACCATCCAAATCTGCTGGGATTGCCTGATAAGGAGACCCTGCATAAGTTCCTATATGTGTTGAAATATCGATATAATATTCTTCCACCCAGGTCTCAAAACCGGCACTGCCATTGTCTGTATAAATATCACCTACTAAACTCATGACCAGCGTGCCACGATTAACGGCTGGAGCTGACCTTCGTACTGCACTGATGTGTTCCTGCCTGCCATCACCATCAATATCAATTCCGTTGGTAACATATTCAGTATTCCCAATAAAGAATTCTGCCGAACCGTCACAGCAGATTGTTAACTCCGTTTGGTTTCTGGATGAATATGTGGTACCGTAATAGTCACTACCAGTAACACCATCCCATTCAAAATAATACCATCCACCCATAAGTGAATCTGCGTCACCTTCATGGGATAAGGAATAATAGATCTCACTCTGCCCATCATTATCAAAATCGCCAACCCCAACATGCCGGGGGACCGCATAGGAACCACGGACAGCTAAACTTGACGGTGAGCGCCATTTTTGCTCAAATACCTGGTTCGCCGCATCATATTCATATAGTCGAACCCCATAGATGAAATAATCTGTAAAAATAAGTTCATCGGCACCATCTTGATCCAGATCAAAACCGCCAATCACGGTCCGAGATCCATTCGCAGACAGGGTATCCCCGCCTGGTAAATCCCAGGCTTCAACAAAACCCTGGTTAATCCATCCGGGGGCTAGTGCATCCTGTGCAACCGAATAATTGATAATTAAGACCAGTGAACTCAATAAATATCTTTTTTTCATGGCATTTCTCCAGATAACGTCAAAATATATTGATTAATAAACAGAAAAGGGGTGATAACAATCACCCCTCTTCTATTTACAAATGTGATGTTTATTTCAATAGAATCATTTTTTTCGTTAGAGTTGATTGATCAACCTGTACTTCGTATATGTAAGTACCTGCGGCAACTGCAGAACCAGATTGATTTGTCCCATCCCACATCACGTTATATGCACCTTCATGTTGTTTCCCACTGAATAATTCTGTCACCTTATGACCTGTAAGATCATAAACTGAAACATTTACTTTCGCTTCAGAATTGAGTTCATATTCAATTGTGGTAGAAGGGTTAAATGGATTTGGATAGTTTTGCTTAACATCAAAATTCAGCGGAATTGTATGCCGAACAAAAATGCCAGCTGTTGCATCGTAGTCTAGTACGCAAATATCCAGAGTACCATCATTAGGGAATACACCAGCTGCGCCCTGGTGTCCATAAAGGATCTCATCTTCCGGATCATCATCGATATTACCAACTGCAACCACGTCCCAGGCATTACCACCTTCTCCATAAGCACTATCCACAACGGTGAGTTCATAGCTTGCGGGGTCAGTTATGGTGCCGCCATTATATGACAGCCTGAATATGCAGGCATTTTGCAGAGAATATCTGCTACCCCAAACAAAATCGAGATTTCCATCACCATCTACATCGCCCTGGGCACTGCCCATAAATCTAGTCGATGTAGTAGCATATGTATTTGTATCCATTGTTGCCAGAACAGTATGAACAAGCGTATCCGCATCTGCCTGCAGCAGAACAACACTGGATACGGCTACTGATCCGTAATCGTACTCAGCTGTTATAACTTCTTCTGTTCCATCACCATCCAAGTCAGCGACCTGGGAGGAATTGAAGAGCATTCCACCCGCAGCAGGAGGCAGTTGTATTGCTGAATAGGTATTAGCAGCAGATGCTGTTACCTTAGTAATGGATGATTCTTCCGGCAAATACAATGAAGAGCCAAGTACGAATGAATCATACTTGTTTTGCAAAGCGTATTGGGTCCCGGCCCCTGTTCCGGTAGTATCAACAGGTGCACTCAGCATGGTCGCTTCTACGGTCCAGGTTTCACTGCCGTCACCGGCATCGGGAATGTCACTTACAGACATAACACCATAATAGAGTCCCGTACCAAAACCGTTAGATCCACCTTTCCGGTCATTAAAGCAAAGTTCCATTGTGCCATCCCCATCTATGTCTGAAACCCAGAATCGGGTTGGACGTACATTGAGAGGGTCTGCCACAATAGTTGATTGTGCATTCGGAGAGTAATGAAGTTCTTCACCGCCACTATGTGTTTCTGTTGTAGCAATACCTAAGACATCTGTACCATCGCCTGCTTCCTCATATACTAAAATGCGAGGGGGGTTTGGCATATTGGTTGTTGGCCAGTTAGCTGGACCCCAGATCACTTCATCCTTACCATCCTGGTCAAGATCGCCAATTGTAAGTCCTGCCCAGGTGTTTTGCAGGTCAATGGGTGCTGTAGCTGCCCAGACAACTGCCCAGCTGCCCAATCCATCTGGTTCCAGTTTATAAATCCTGGGAATATAGTCACCGGCACCATCCCACATACTATTAGCTACATAGATATCCGGCTGACCATCACCATCCAGGTCATTACCCGCCAGAATACCGGCATATCCTTCTACATTCGAAGTTGGCTCTGGCGCAGGAACACCTTCCCCGCGAGTAAGGCCATTAAGCGCATAAACATGCGATGTCAATACTAATAATGCTGTTAATGCATTAATACTGATAACCTTTTTACTCATACTTAGCTCCTTTTTTTTTATTGTCGTTTATTTTCCTACAAATAGGAAATTTTCGATTATATTATAATATCCATTTCAAATATGAATTACCTTAAAATAATCAATTAGTACCTAGAAATCTATTTTTATTTATGTGGTAACTTGGAACACGATGGTAGAAAGTAAGATATCATTGATTAACGGTCAATAAGTAATTATTAATTTTTCCTAAATTCCATTGATATTTGCTGATTCCCTCGCAAACTCTTTAAATCACTATAGGAATAATGGACAGCAAGAATTTTATTCTTCAATTTAAATTTGGTGCCAAACCCAAAGGTAATCCCAGAAATATCAGCCTGTGTTTTATATCCCGTTCTTAAAAAATATTGATTCTTATAACTATACTCCATCCCCAAATTATAATCTTCAAGATTATTATTAGAATGGATCATGTCTGTAGCCAGAATAACAGAGGACGGGCTTTTTGAATAAATATTGATACTTGTACCAATTTTAAAATTCATGGGTAGAGAATAAGTCTCAAATTCTTTTTCCCCATTCAATGCATTAGTGTACGATTCATCATCACTATAATCAATATAGCCGCCAGAAAACCGAACATCTGGACCAAAATTTTGTATAACCAATCCAATTTTGAATTCTCTATAATTTGTATGGTATTGAGTCCCAATATCTGCAGCAATGGTTGAATAGGTATAATCTAGGTACCCTTCCTTTACATTTTTAATTGTAATACCAAAAGCGACCTGGTCAGTTAAATATCGTGAAAAAGTAATCCCCATAGAATGATTAACCAAATCAAAGGTATTTCCCGTCCCATCCGGTTCTTCCAAGGTTGTGATTTCCATGGCATCGGTCTGGAGAGAAAGAATATGGAATGCTAAAGACCCCAACCGCCCTATTTTTGTCCCTGCAGCTACATAAGAAAATGTAATATCAGCAGGCCATTGATTTTGATTCATATAGATAGAAAAATTTCCCGTTTTTGCCAAGCCTGCTGGATTCCAGGATAAACTACTAATTCCATCAGCTATTGCAATCCCGGTATGTCCCATACCTATATAGCGTGCACCATTACCTACTTCTAAAAACTGAGCAACGGATGTTCCAACTGGTGCAAAATCTTGCGCAATAATAGATGACCATAAACAGGCTGAAATCAGTTTTTTGACTACTGGAAAATATTTTTTCATCGGATAATCACAAATTTTCCAACTTTTTGTCCTAGAGATTGTGAATCTACAATAAACATATAAATACCGGGTGCTGCTTCCTGGTTATTTCGGGTAATAAGATCCCATTCTGCCACACTTTTCTTTGTATCTGCTAAAAGATCATCACCTGATCGAACACCATATCCAGATTGCACTTCATCTATAAAGTCCCCATCCAAGGAATATATTTTCACAACTGCGTCACTGGGGAGATTGGTGAATTGCATACGATGCTGCCATGGGAAAGTATCACTGGGGAGATTGTTATTCCATCGGGCACTCCCTATGTAGGGATTCGGAACAACTTTGACCGAATTCAAATTATCTGCTATGGCATTAGCCGGTGCAATTACTTTAAAACTATTTTTATCGAGAATACTTGTAAAAACAGGCCCAAGGTTAATAGGATCTTTAATCGTATCCGTATAGACTTGAACAGAATAATAGTAATCAAACCCATTGGTTACAGGTGCATCCACCAATTGATAGGATCCTGCTGCTGTTCCACTAGGTGGTGGCCATGTACCATCTATATCATATATTCCAGCACCCAGGGGTTCCCAATCAATTTCACCAGTGATGGTTCGAGAATCTCCTCGCCATATTTTATATCCTTGAAAATTTTCGTGGGATATTGCTAAATCATTCCAAGTAACACCAATACCGGTTACAACGCCGTTTACAATTAATTCTTCTGCCGTTACTTCCGGTGCGGCAGGCACCATAGCACTAATATCCAAATTATAATTGTTATCTACAATCCATTGTGCAGTATTCATTATATTGAATAAATCTACCAAACTGTAGGTGCTGCCTCTCGCAGGATCTGATCCGACACCATAGGCTATGGTTACTATCACAGAGTCACCTGATCGAAGTATGTCCAATGGCCCTACTGTAAAAAGACCCCGGTAATCATAGGCAGGATATCCCATTTCAAAAATATTCTCAAATGACGGGTCACTAATCATGCGGCTCCAAGCTTCCTGATCTGATGCTGGATCATTGGAAATATGATTCACGTGAAAAGAATGTTTTGGCATTACCGGTTCAGTTTTCAATACTTTTAGACCGATAAATCCAGGTGATTGCAAAGTTCCATCCACCCCTGGATTTCCAAAATCATCAGGCTGACCATTTTCTGCATTCTGGTGACGGTTATCTCCATCCCACATAAACATCATTGAGCTGTCTTTATCTTCTTCCGATAATCCATGATCAACCCCTGCCATTTGTTCTATGGTTTCAAGCCAGTCAAAATTGGTTCCATCAGACATTACATAATCATCAATATTGGAGTATACATCTTCTGCACCCCAATCCGGTAGTTTAGAAACATCTGCATCAAGCCGTACTGTAAAATAAAAATCAGTGATATCTCTTTCTATATCAGGATAGTGATCTCCATCTGAATCAATGCCCACATTTTTGATGGAATATTCATGAATGATAAAATCATCGGCAAAACTTGCACTCCAGGCGAAGGTTCGCTCAGTTATTTCGAGTCCTAAAGGCGTATGGTTTTCTGCCAATGGTGTGTAAACATCATAATATTTAGTATAGGTTTCCTGTTCACCTCTGACAGCATCATCACCGGTATAGAGTATAACTGAATCAAGCGGAGAAAATTCATGGTCACTTCCCTGGGAAGAATGAAATATTCCATCTGCAAAACCTGAAAGCCATAGAGTTCCTCGGTACAAATATGAATTACCGCTTCCTCCAGGATAATCACCCGAGGGTGTTCGTCCTTCGTAGGCATCATCACCTACATAATTAAAATTGGTAACTCTGTTCCAAAAATTCCCGATTGTATGGTGTTTCCAATCGTCTTCCACTATAGGTGATGTTAAATCAGTGATCCTGCCCCTCAGTCTTTTTGATTCTGGCGGATCTACTGCAATCAGTTCTGTAAAACTAGTTATTAAGAGCAGTATACTTATACTTACCGCCTTAAAACGCAATCGAAACTCCTACCCGATATTGTCTGGGGTGACTGTAAGTCTGAGGATTTTGATAATAAATTTTCCCACCTGATTCTATTAACTCATCACTCTTAACAAGAGTTGGATCATTTTTTTCTTCATAGAGTAGCGAGTTCCCAATATAGTCCACATTACGTCGATCAAATAGATTAAAAACATCAAATGTCAGAGATGCTGAATAACGTTTCCAATTCAATTTCCTTAATAATCTCATATCTGTATTTACGGTAGCAGGCATTCTCTTATTATTGATCAGCGTTGAACCATAGGACGTGTAAGGCAAACCACTTCCATATTTTGTGATAAAATTAAAATTCCAATCACTTAAAGGTTTAAATCCCATGATCTTAAACCCAAAAAAAGATGACTGAGGTGTATGCAATGTTGTAGATGTATTAATGGTATGGCTTTGATCATATTCTAGAATATTCAGCCTTCTTGCACTTGTAAATGAACCACTGCCACCCCATTGGTCTGAACTCCGACCCTTTGCAACGGAATAAGAATAATTTATCGAAAAACCGAACAGGCCATTGAACCTCTTTTCTAAGGATAATTCCAGCCCTTTTACATTGCTGTAATCCGCATTAGTAAAAACATTCATTTCAATATTTTGAATCGTACGGCCAACATATTTTTGCCAATTGATTAAGTTAGTAACATCCTTAAAAAAACCCGTGAAACCCAGTTTGATCTTATTCCTAAATAAATGTTCTACTCCTGCTTCATAGCTAACTGTTTTTTCAGGCAATAATCCAGGGTTCCCAATATAATTTCCAACCTTTGTTAGCGACTGTAACTGATTATTCCGGTATAGATAATAAGAATCCGGTCTTTGAAAATAATGACCATAGGTGAAATACAAAATATCATCATCCGTTAATGGGAATGAAAGGCCCACCCGTGGACTAATTTGTGAGTGTGTCTGAGGGGTTTGGGGATCAAGAAAAATAGGTACGTTATTTTCATCCATTTCTGAAAATGGCTCTTCATAATTCCCAGGATAATAAATGTCATCTCTCTGACCTGTGGGGTCAAATAAATCATATCGCAGCCCAACAAGAGCCGTGATACCTTGAAATTCAATTTTATCCTGAGTATAAATTCCCAGATCCAACGCATCCTGCTCCCAGATATCTTTTCTCAGCCTTCCCAAAGAGATAGTCGCACCTGTTGTATCCACAGCACCCCAAGTAATATTTTCAACATCGGTGGTATGTTTCTGAAAATCAATACCTATCTTTATCAGATGATTAAAAGTTACCTGACTGGTTATATCCAACTTCAATACGTGGCTGGTGGTATTTTGATCGCGGAGCCCTCTGTCATCTCCCCGTATCCACCAATAATTATCCTCGCGGTCACGGTATTCAGGAAAAGGTCCCTCAGATGCTACATCCCATTGTAGGTATTCATCCAAGTTATTATCATTATCTCTATCTTCAATATCAGTAGTTCCACGTTCATAATTTGACTTGGAACTTTGGTAGCGAATCTCATAAAATGTTTTAGGACTAAGTGTATGGGTCCAGATTCCATAAAAAGAATGGTGATCACTTTTATGGTTCCATAAGTATTCCTGCATGCCATTAACATAATAGGAGCGTATACCATAATAATCATAATTGAAGGTGGTATCCCCGCTATCACTAACCACAATGGTGATAGAAGTATCCGGAGTGAAAAGACCTTGGTCAAAATTTTGCGGATCGTCCACATATATATATTTGACTAATACATTGTCCCGAACCTCCTGGAATTCATTAAAAGGGTATTCATTTCCGGGGCCATATTTAGATGCGGGGTAATAAAATGTATCCCACGATTTTTCATTCATGAGTCCGCCCACGGAAATCTTAATACTGGGAGTGATTCTGAAAGATATCTTTCCCTGATACGCTTTTTTATCAATTTGCTGATTTAGAAAATAACCCTGGGTAATATCCGTGTATTCACCGGATAGAAAAAAATTGCCGCCCAAAGGTAATGGCCCACTAATGTCAAACTGGTTTACTTGTTCCAATTTGTGCTGATAGTGGTTGGTCCAGCGCATGGAATCAACAACAGTTGAATCATCATCAATGTATTCATGATATGCTCCAAGCCACTCTCCCTTACTACCCATCAACGAGTTATTTAACTTAGAACCAAAATCAGTTGTACGCGTCCGGATACTTCCGTGAAATGATTTTCCTCCCTCCTTTGAAGCCAAATTGATCACACCCGATTGGACATTCCCGTATTCTGCACTGAATCCACCTAACGTAACTTCCATTTCCTGAATTGCTGCTTCAGGGATATCACCGGTAAACCCACCCAAACTTCCCGAATATGCACCTGCAGGATCACGAATGGGAATCCCATCTATTAATACCAAAATTTCACCTGTTCTCCCACCGCGAAAATGATTTCCTATCACTCCCGCTTGATTTTTAGCAACAGCAAGAAAATTATCGATAGGTTGCTCTTCAATCTCCGATGCCGAAACCATATGTCGTGAAGCAAATTCATCTCGTTTAATAAGTGGGCGTTCAGCAGTTACAGTAACTGTTTCTCCTCCAATCACTTCCTGAGTCATCTGAATATTCAGCGTTTCCGTAACATCAATGGAAACTTTTACGCCCTTTAAAACATAATTGGAATAACCAATCATACTGGCTTTGACATTGTAGGTGCCGACCGGTACATTTAATATAAAATATTCACCTTTTTTATTTGTCGCTGCACCAAATGAAGTGGTTTCCAATATCACATTCACACCGATTAGTGGTTCACCTGATTCGCCATCTATAACATTACCAGTGATCTTTCCAGTAACACCGGCGAATGCAATTGAACAACTCAGAACTATAAATATTAAATTATTTTTCACCATTTTTTGCAAGTTCTATATGTGTACAATTTATACATAAAACGAATAACGGTTATTTTACCTAAAATTAAATCATGTAGAATAGAATTTTTTTATGAAATTTTTTAATGATATTATTTGCTCAGTAATTCATTCATAAATTAATACAATGGTAATAAATCTTAATTCAATAAAACCTTTTTCGATCCTTGTTATTATGATTGTTTTATCAATCACTATCAATGCTCAAACCACAATTACCATACAAAATGAATTTCCCATTAATAAAGAAGAATCATTTCTAACTGTTAATAGTTCCCATCTGGTATATAACAGCGAGGCACTTAGTTTTAATGGCAATATTGTATTTAAACAATCCGATCGGAAAATCTTTAGTATTCTAAATTCAGGTGATTCATCTTCTGATAAGTTTGTGGTATTCACTGTCGATAAAAAACAGGGGAAAATTGATAAAGAATTGCGTGTGCATCAATTTGATCATAGACAACCTGTCGGCCTACCATGGTCAGTTCCTATTTACTACGATTCTAGTATTCCTGTTCCAATTATCAAACAGAATAGAATCATATTCTTAAGACCAGAGACCCAGTCTTATTCCAGCTATGATTTATATGGAGAGAACCAATTTCATTTTAATCTAGTTAAGGATATAAAATGGAATCATGAAATGGTATTACAGTATTTATCAAATGATCATGCTCAATATCTGGTAGGGATGGAATCAGCAGATCTTTTAAATAGGGAAAACACAGTCTTATATCAATTAGATGATGAGATGAAAGCAATTCGTCTAGGATCTCTTCCTATAACAATTCCTTATAAAAGTTCAATCACAAATGACCAATTTGCAATTATTGGAACACGTGCTGAAAAAATCATTTCTGATCAAATTCCATATTTACTCATAAGTAACCTCGGAATATTAAATGCCATCACCGAAATTCCCTTAGATGGAATTCCAAGGGAAATCATCTGGCACACCAATAATATCTATCTCATATATAAAGATCATTATGTAACTGCTACTAAAATGAACAACTATAGATTAGAGCCAAAATATTTCAACCATCCTTTTTATGCTGTTAATTCTTTTGCCATCAATCAATATTTATATTTTTTAGGGGCCAGGGGTTTCAATGTTTCCAGAACCGCCATAGAATATTCAGATATTGAATTAATAGAACTCAGTGTCAATTCAAAAAGTATGTCCACCTATTCACTTTATGATGGATCAACATCAAAAATTCAATTGAAAAAAGGTAAAGGCCAAAATGAATACTTTCTGACGACAGATAATCGAGTGATCCAGTTCAAAATAGAACATTAATACTAGTTTTGAATCGGACTCATTTATCATTTCTTATTATTATTTCTCTCAACTATTCTCAGTCTTACAACTGGCCTTGTGAACCTTTCGATGAACAGCATTGGATAAATGGAACATTCTGTGAATGCCGGTCAGGTTCAGCCGGTGATATCGATCATTTTCATGATGGGGTTGACATTCACCTCCCTCAAGGAAATGCCGTGTATTCTGTTATTAATGGTACAGTCACCAGTATTGGAACTGCAAGCTCTTATGGAATCAACTCGTGGGTGCGGGTTGGCAGATATTGCTATGTTCATGTTGACCCAAATCCTGCCCTAACTGTAGGTGATAATATTACCGCTTACCAAACCATATTGGGTTGGACCAACTCCTGGAATCATATCCATTTCAAGGATGGATATCCAGGATCAGAAATCAACGCAATTCGCCAAAATGGCGGATTGAATCCACTTGAAGATAATGATGACCCACAGGCAGTATGGGTAAAATTTTACCAGGATAATTCCACAATACAATTTCCGGATAATCGTGTTACAGGATTGGTGGATATTGTTTGCAAGGCAAGTGACAGAACTGATGATGGCCCAATTGGCGATAATAATGGCATTTATAAAATCGGGTATGAAATATTCAATAGCAGCGGTGAATCTGTTTACGGACCCTATTTACCATTTGAGTTTAATGAAATCCCCGTTTCGGACAGTTATATCACAAATGTTTATTTCCCCGGTTCAAGTACGAGCACCTATATCTACACAATTTCAAATAATCTTTATACAAATAATTCCTTGAATGTGATTGGGTGGAATGCAGGAGATTACATAGCGCGGATTTACGTCTTTGATCAATATTTAAATGCAGATACGAGCGACATGAATTTTGAAGTTGTGGAAACCGATACAGAACCACCCTCATCCCCGGAAATTATTTCAATCCTGCAGGAAGGAAATGGATTCATATTGAAATGGTTTGCCAATACAGAAGTTGACTTAGCAGGGTATCGCCTTTATTTCAGTTATAATATGGAAACCTGGTACAGCAACCATGATGAATCCTATTTAACCGCTGAGGATACGGAATTCCAAGTTGGATCGTTTTTTAATAATACAGGATTTTTTCGAATGTCTGCCGTGGATAATGCACCTTTCCCAAATGAAAGTGCACCTTCAGATATTTTTGTTTTTCGACGATCCTATGGAGGGCAAAAACTTCTATTCGTGAATTCTTTCAGCCAAAAAAATACCGTTTCTGAACACCCCTACGCCGGCAATGCAGGATTACTTGCAGACAGTCATGGCATCGGCATCGGGATGGTGAATGATACACTTTTTTTCATAGACTCAACATTTACAATTCCGGTATCTTACTTACCCATTATTTTTACAGGAAATTCAGTAAACCCACTCCCTGACGCATTCGTGAATCAATTAAATAATTCTTCTTTTTGGATGATTGGATCAAAATCAAGCGAATCACTTACCTTGTCTATACCCGGGACTGATTTATTAGAAAATTATCTTGGAGTCTATTTTCCAGGTTCCTTTCCCATTCCAAATGAATTAATTGGCATCGATGCCCCTTATAATAATTATTATGCTTCAAATATGATTACAACTATTGGGATTGATAGTCTCAATAGTTTTGCTGGAATATTGGATGAAACTTTATCTTATTCAATATTCGCAGACACCTCCGGATTTATCTTTGGTGTTGCTGTACCTGACCCTCCTTCTATATTATCCTCCATACCAATAGAAATTTTGGGAGAAGATGACAGAATCGATTATTTTGATCGCGCCATGGAATTCCTGGTGGATACAACACTTGCAATCTCCAATGAAACCCTGATCCCCAAAAAACCGGCCATCACTTTTTATCCGAATCCATTTAATACCCAAGGAATCATTCAAATATTTGGCAAACCTGGAAAATACCATTTAACACTCTATAATATTTTGGGGCAGACCGCCTGGGAGAAAAAGATTCAATTATCCCAATCAGATGGTCTATCACTCCACCTGCCAGAATTTCTTGCCAAGCGCATATCAGCAGGTACTTATTTTTTACTACTAAAAGGCCAGAATTCCACGCTGACCAGCAAAAAAATTCTCTACATTAAATAAAATAAACATCCTAGTTTTCCTCCTTCAGATCTGAAACAACCATAAATTATTTAGTATGAATTGTAAACACTTAATGGTGATTGACCCCGCAGTAATAAAACCTGCGATTGAATCCTACAACCGCATTGTCCGAGCAACACACCACCACGTAACCTATCACCTGCCCGCCCTGCACGGGCTTACCAGCATCCAGCAGATGCGGGACAATATTTCTGGTATTATTGTAATGGGCAGTGCTTCCTCAGTACATGATGGCCATACCTGGCAGGAAGCCATTACAGAATTACTTCTGGAAGCTTTTGACTCCAATATCCCCGTGATGGGTATTTGCTACGGTCACCAGCTTTTGGCCCACATCTGCGGTGGAAAAGTTGGTCAATTATGGGAAGGTAAGAAAGAACAGGGCCGGCGAAATGTGCAACTGATGGAAAATCCACTTTGGGGAGCAGCAAGATCCGGTCCAATGATCTTTTCCCACCAGGAAGGCGTGACCCAATGTCCTGATGGTTTTGAAATCACGGCCGTGAGTGATATGGTCGCCATAGACGGTTTTGCCAGTAAAACAAAACCAATCTGGGGCTTTCAGACCCATATTGAAGCAACACAGGCCTTTATTGATGATCACGGCATCCCCATTAAAAACCCGCAGGAAGCTTTTACATTCGGACACCGGATACTTGACAATTTTATTTTATCTATAGCCTAATCATTGCAGATTATTAAACAATTCTATATACTCTTTCTGTTCTGGTGCATATCCTGCACACCTCACAAGGTATTTTTTGACAATCCCGGTTCACCTCTTCTGATTCGCAAAATTAATGATCTAATTATTAATTCTGGACTGGATGTGAACATGGGTATCAAGATTATAGCCATTCAGTCAGGAAAAACACTTTACGCGCTCAACAGTCAGAAATTGCTCATGCCAGCCAGCAATAATAAACTTTATACCTGTGCTGCAGCCCTGGAATATCTTGGACCTGATTACCGTTTTACAACATCCGTATTTCAACAAAGTAACAATTTAATCCTTAGGGGAGGTGGTGACCCAGACCTGACCATAGAACAGCTGGATTCCCTAGCAAAGATCACCGCAAAAAAAATAACCCATGTTGATACCCTGTTTGTTGATGAATCATTCCTGGATTCTCTCCACTATGGCCAAGGCTGGATGTGGGATGAAGGAGCCTGGTGGTACGCCGCACCTATCAGCGCATTATCCCTTAATGATAATTGTATTGATTTTTTTGTGGATCCGGGAAAGCCGGGTGAACCGGCCAAAGTAACTATCCATCCAGAAACTGATTATGTGCAATTTGTCAACCAATCGATCACTGTAAGTGATACGATCGATTATGAAAAAATCAAAATCGATCGTAACTGGTCTGGTAGAACTAATCTTTTCACTATCAGTGGTGAAATCCTTGATACAGCAAAAACAGATACTTTCTATCGCAACATCCATGATGCGGCCTCATTTTCAGGTACTATTTTTTCTGAATTGCTGGAAAGATATGGTACAACAGTAAAAAATATACTACCCGGTAAAAGGTTTATAAATCTTGATACACTCGCAGTGCATATTTCAGATTCCCTGATTGTTTCAGCCCATAATTTGATGCACAAAAGTGATAACCTTACAGCAGAATTATTTGCCAAAACCATGGCCGTGAACGATACCACAAGTGGTAATTGGAGAGATGGCCTAAAGGCTATCAAAGCCTTTCTGGCTGATTCTGCTGGTATGGATACATCTCTACTCCGCCTGTCGGATGGTTCCGGTGTATCCCGCTACACCCTTACCAGTGCTGACCAGATTATTCAACTTCTTACCTATATGCATGACAGCAGCAATAAGGATGATTTTATGTTTACCCTGCCAGGTGGCGGATCAGACAGCACCCTTAAAAATCGTTTAGAATCTGTTCATTCTAAGGTAAAGGCCAAAACAGGAGGCCTTTCTGGAGTGAGTTGTTTATCAGGCTATATTTTCTCAGAAAAATACGGCCCGGTGGCTTTTTCCATGCTTATGAATGGATACATCGGAAATGCAGCACCATTCAGAAAACTTCAAGATAGAATTGTGGCAACAATATTATATGATTAAACCCAAATCAATGAATCATGGTGACTGCATAGGCATCATCAGTCCTTCATACTGGCTATCTGAAGATCATCTGCGGCGGACAGCATCCTACCTGGAAGCCAATGGTTACAGACTTAAGTTTGGTTCCAGCAATTTACTACGCTGGGGTCCATTTGCCGGCCATCCCCAGGAAAGAGCTGACGATATACACCGTATGTTTTCTGATCCGGAAATTAATGTCGTTATCTGTGCTCGCGGCGGATATGGTGCCAACCGGGTTCTTCCCTTGATTGATTATGAACTTATCAAGGAAAATCCCAAAATATTTATTGGTTACAGTGATATTACCGCATATCTCGCCTCCATCACCCAGAAAACCGGCCTGATCACCTTCCACGGCCCCATGCTGGTTAGTTATAAAAAAAGGTTTGTAAAGTATAATTTTGAACTAATGGAGCAGGTATTAAAGGGCACAAAAGAAGTAAAGATTGAATACCCAAAGGCTTTGTCCCCAAAGGTATTAAAGCTCGGTACGGCTACTGGACCTCTTTGGGGAGGTAATATGACCCTCCTAGTGAACAGATTGGGGACGACAGATCATTTAGATACTAATGGTGTAATTCTCTTCCTGGAAGACCTGGATGAATATCTATATGCATTTGAACGTATGTTAGTCCAGATGCGTACGGCAGGCTTATTCGATCATATCAAAGGCCTAATAATTGGAGAACTTGATGAATTCAAGGATCAGGAGGTTCCCTTTGAACGAAACACGGACCAGATTGTCATGGACATCTGTGGTGACCTGGATATTCCCATTGTATCCAATTTCCCCTGCGGGCACGGGACCTACCAGGCTACGCTGCCCATTTCCATTCCTGCTGAATTGAACGCAAATGAACAAAAACCATACCTCAAGCTGCTGGAACCGGCAGTGGCAAACGGATAGCTAGATGCTAAATTATATCTGGTTTGGTATGATGCTGATTGCTGTGGTGATAGGTACCATCACCGGCAACATAGACGCTGTGACAGAAGCTGCTATCAACATGGCAAAAACAGCAGTAGAAATTGCCATTGGCCTCATTGGCATTATGGCCCTGTGGCTGGGAACCATGAAAATCGCCGAAGAGTCCGGTCTGATCCGAATTATTTCCAGGGCCTTGCGACCTATTACCATTCGTCTTTTCCCGGATGTCCCGTCAGATCACCCTGCCATTGGCTCAATTGTGCTAAACATGGCAGCCAACATTCTGGGACTGGGCAATGCCGCCACACCTCTGGGACTAAAAGCCATGGAAGAGCTCCAGGAGTTGAATCCCAATAAAGATACTGCCACCAATGCCATGTGCACTTTTCTGGCTATCAATACTTCCAGCGTACAACTAATCCTTCCGGCAACGGTGGTAGCGCTCATGGGTGCGGCTTCCAACCAGATATTTCTCACTACAATTGTTGCCACTGGGCTGTCGACGATAGCAGCAATCATCGCCGTAAAAACATTGGAAAAAATGAATCGTTTTAACGTAGACAGGGATAAACAGGATGATTGATACACTGGTAGCATTTACCAACGAATTGTCCCGCTATATTATTCCCTTGCTGCTGGCGGGAATCCCTTTCTATGGCCTGGCAGTCAAAAAAGTCAAGGTCTACGAATCCTTTGTAGAAGGTGCCAAGGATGGATTTACCATTGCGGTGCGAATCATTCCCTACCTGGTGGCTATCCTGGTATCCATTGGTATGTTTCGCGCTTCCGGTGCCCTGGATATGCTCTTGACCCTGCTGTCACCTGTGCTTAATCTAATCGGCTTCCCGCCGGAAAATCTGCCTCTGGCTCTCATGAGACCACTCTCTGGAAGTGGTTCGCTGGGTTTATTAACGGACTTGATCAATCAGCATGGGACAGAATCTCTCATCGCTAAGATCGGGGCCACCATGTTCGGTTCTACAGAAACCACATTTTATGTATTGGCAGTATACTTTGGTTCCGTAGGCATCCGCCGCTCTCGTCATGCCCTGGCAGCAGGGCTTATTGCAGATGCGGTTGGAATTATTAGTGCAGTGTATATTTGCCGGTTTTTATTTGCAGCCCCCGCCCTAACCAATGATACCATTAAACAATATGATCTGGTCAACATACAAGATCTGGATCCATCAATATTTGTTGAGCTAAAATATTCATCCGCGGATAATTTTATGAATTCAGATGTCTACGGAGACCTGGAGACATGCTACTTGAGAAAGGTACCTGCCCAGATGCTGGTCAAAGCAAATTCTTTTTTAAAAGAAACTCATCCTGGACTCCGACTGTTGGTTTACGATGGCCTTCGACCTAGGCATATTCAATGGAAACTATGGAATACAATTGACCATATTTCTGAATCTGAGAGAACTCAGTTTGTCGCTGATCCCAGGTCCGGCTCGATCCATAATTTTGGTGCGGCAGTTGATCTAACGCTTGCCGATTCATCAGGGAATCCCTTGGATATGGGGACACACTATGATTTCTTTGGTGAACTTGCTTTTCCTACCCTGGAAGATTCATTACTTGAGATTGGTGAATTAACCAGCCACCAAGTCACAAATCGGCAGATCTTAAGAAATGCCATGGAGGCAGCCGGGTTCAGCCCCATCACCACCGAGTGGTGGCATTTTGATGCATTCCCCTACCAGGAGACAAAATCAAAATATGTGATTATTGAATAGTCATAGCCAGTAAAATTTATTATTAAACAGTACACCTTTTTATGACCGAGTATAAAAAAGATCTGGGGCTTAAGGAATCAACAGCCATTGTGATCAGCCGGATCATTGGCTCCGGAATTTTTCGCACGCCAGCACCAATCATGGCTCTGGTGGGCTGTACTTCTCTTTTTGGCCTGGTCTGGGTCATTGGCGGTATCATTACTATTTTTGGCGCTGTAATCTATGCGGAATTAACCGCTATGCTCCCGAAATCTGGCGGTCCTTACGTTTTTTTAAAGGAAGCCTACGGCCCCTACATCGCATTCATTCGCGGATGGGCCATGTTTTTTGTATCTGAGACAGCTTCCATTGTGGCAGTTGCATTGGTTTTCACTGAATATGTAAATGCAATCTGGGAGATTACATCTGGTACTCCCTTTAATCTTTTAGTCACCTTCACCATAGCGCTTATAACAATATGGGTGTTGACCAGTATCAATCTTTTTGGTGTAAACCTGAGCGGGAAATTCCAAGTAATATTCGGCCTTACGAAAATCGTCGCTGTGGGAGCCATTATTGGCATAACATTAACATCTTTCTCAACGGGTAACTCCCAAAATTTTGTCAATCCTTTGTGGCCAAAGACCTTTGACTGGCACACCGTTCTGGCCGTTGGTGCTGCTCTTCGATATTCATTCTTCGCCTTCAGTGGGTGGGAAGGCTCAACCTATATGGCGGAAGAAATAAAACAGCCACAGAAGACATTACCTCTGTCCCTCTTTTTCGGCATCAGCGGTGTCATGCTGCTTTATCTTGGCGCCAACATGGGTTATTTGTTTCAGTTGAACGTAAATGAGATTATAAAAGAAAAGTGGGTGGCAACGGCTGCCATGAAAGTTGTTCTGGGCGCCACGGGAGGGATTCTCATATCTATTGCGGTAGCCATCAATGCCTTTGGGAATATCAGCACCCAGATCTTATGCAAGAGCAGAACCTGGCACGCCATGGCCAGAGACGGTTTGTTCTTTGAAAAATTCAGGGAACTTCACCCTCGTTTCAATACACCAAATAATGCTCTGGTTGGACAGGGAATTTGGGCAACTGTGCTACTCGTTTTTGCAGTTTTATCCACCTATTATCAATCTGGTATTGGTGGTACAAATACCTATGAAATCATTATCGATTTTTTCTCTGCCACCAGTACCATTTTTAACCTGTTGACCTTCGGTGCTATTTATGTATTAAGGAAAAAATGGCCGGATAAGGACCGCCCCTATAGAGCACTTTTTTACCCCTGGAGTATGATTATAGTTCTTCTCCTGTATTCTGTATTCCTGATTATCACGTTGATTACAGCTTTCGTGCCGTCGTTGGTTGGAATTGTCCTCACAGCCAGTGGGACATTATATTATTTGAAAAAAGTGAAAAATTAATCCTGAAAGATCAATCGAATGCCCTATAAACATTACTTATTGATCCCCCTGTTTCTGCTTTCGAATTTGGTGAAAGGACAAAATAATTTTATTCCCCAATCCACAGAAAAATGCGGAATTATTCCTGATGATGAAACCCAGTTTTCCCGTGATGCTCGAAACTGGGGCTATGGCTATGACAGTTTACTTGTGGACCTTGACCGCTGGGAGGCATACTCCTATGTAACCATTGATTCATTAGGCGCTACAGTGCAAAACCGAGCCATCTGGGAATTAACAATATCGGAAAATCCTGAAATCAGCTCGAATCATCGTGTATATATTCACGCCAGGACACATCCTGGTGAAGAGGAATCTTTCTGGGTCACCAATGAAATTATCAATATCCTCATATCGGACTCGCCTTTTGCGGAATTTGTCAGATCAAATTGTATATTCCATATCATACCTATGTATAACCCTGATGGCGTGGAACTGGGATATCCCCGTGAGAACGCCAATGGAGTGGATATTGAAAGCGGTTGGGATGACATACCCTTAGAACCGGAAGTTGCTGTATTGAAAAATCGGTTTATTGAACTTATGTGGACTACAGATAATCCTGTAGAAGTTGCTTTAAATATGCATTCTGCCTACAGTTGTAAACGCTATTTTGTTTATCATGATGCAGTTGGAACATCTGATAACTTTACTGTTCTTGAACAACAATTTATTGGTGGTACCCAGTCTTATTTTCCTGGCGGGTTCGAGAATTGGGATTATTTTGTCAGCTGGACATCCGGGACACCGGACCAGTATCCTGAGAGTTGGTGGTGGATGAATCACGGTGAAAATGTCATGGCTTTAACGTACGAAGATATGAATTGTATAGAAGCTGGATTGTACGATTCTACAGCGAATGCCATTTTGCGGGGCACTTGTGATTACATCGGGTTAAATTATTCACACATATCGGAAGAAAATAAAGTCCATCCTATGGAGTTTTCTTCACGCCAAAATTATCCCAACCCTTTTAACGCCAGTACATTAATTCCCTATACTATAACCCAGCCTGGAAAGGTGACTATAACCATTCTGGATATCATAGGTCGTGAGGTCCTGCAGCTTGCGAATGGACACCACAACGTAGGAGAATATCTTGTGAAGTGGGATGGAATGAACAGGTTCAAACTGCAAGTGGATTCAGGGATATACTTTTACAGGATCCAGGTTGGTAGAGTTAATAATACCAGAAAAATGTTGCTTATTAAATAACATCACCTGACTGTATGAAAATCATTTATGTAAGTTTCTACATGAAGAATCTATTAATTATAGTGACTATATTTTTTCTTTTTAGTTGTGATCGGATTAGAAAAAAACCTAAATGGCTGAAAGGGAATCTGCATACACATACATTATGGAGCGATGGCGATGCTCCCCCGGAAACTGTGGTGAATTGGTATCATCAAAACAATTACCAATTCCTTGCATTATCTGATCACAATATTCTCTCTGAAGGAGAAAAATGGATCGATGTAGTTGATAGTGCAAATACGGAAATATGGCCACCGCCTTTCACAATAGAAAAACTGGAGAAATTGAAAATAGAATTTGGAGATGATTGGCCTGATTTGCGTCAGAAAGGTGATACACTTCAAATGCGATTAAAGACCTTGAGTGAATTAAAAGATAAATTCGAGGTTCCTGGTGAGTTTATATTGATTCAAGCAGAGGAGATTACGGATATATTTGATAAATATCCTGTTCATGTAAATGCTACAAATCTTGAGTTATTGATCCAGCCTCAGGGAGGAAAAAGCACATACGATGTGCTGCAAAGAAATGTGGATGCAGTTCTCCGACAGCGTGAACAAACAAATAGACCTATGATTGCTCACGCAAATCACCCCAATTTTTACTGGGGAATTCTGCCAGAGGATTTGATAAAGTTAAAAGGAGACCCTTTTTTTGAAGTTTATAATGGGCATCCCGATGTAAAAAACTGGGGTGATGATGCTCATCCAGGTACCGATAGAATCTGGGATATTGTTTTATCCAATCGTTTACACAAAAACAGGAGTGTAATGTATGGTTTAGCCACCGATGACGCTCACAGTTATTATAACTTTGGAATCGGCAATTCCAATGCCGGGAGAGGATGGGTTATGGTTTACAGAAAACATCTTACCCCCATGGGAGTTATTAACGCATTAGAGAACGGTGAATTTTATTCCAGTTCAGGTGTCCTGCTGGATGAAATCAAGGTTACCAGGGATCAGATTACAGTAAAGATACAGGGTGAGCCTGGAGTTTCATACACCACAAAGTTTATCGGCACACCGAGGAAATTTGATACCTCTTCCACCCCAGTTTTAGATGATAAAGGTCAGGAAAGACATATATCCCGTATTTACAGCGCTGAAATTGGTAAGGTTTTCTTTGAAACAAACGAGAATCCAGCTGTCTATAATTTTGATAACACTGAATTATATGTTCGAACCCAAATCATCTCCGATCGCAAACACTCAAACCCATATGCTGAGGGCGATTTTGAAATGGCTTGGACACAACCTGTAGTTAATACGCATAAACTACATGAACCCCAGATCTAGCCAGCAGGAAAAAGCTGTGGAATTTAGGTTTACTAGTTCCATATTATTACACAGATACATGCAAAAGAGTAATCAAGTCTGGTCTTAAAAAATAATACAGTATGGAAGAGATTCTTTTATTTTCAAAATATTAAACACCGTATCACAGGGTTATTTGTTAGAATTATGTTAAAATTATAATGGGACATGAATGCGTATTTTAGTTCTTCTTTTATTCATGAATGGTATTACTATGACTCAAGATTGGGCAAATCTAAACAAATATAAAAAACAAAATTCCAAACTCGGCCCACCTAAAATAAACGGAAATAGAATAGTATTTATGGGTAATTCAATAACAGAGAGCTGGAGTGAACTTTACCCAGAATATTTTTCAGAAAAAGATTACATCAACAGGGGCATCGGTGGTCAAACGACACCCCAGATGCTGATCCGGTTCAGGGAGGATGTCATTGACCTAAAGCCAAAAATTGTCGTTATTTTAGCAGGAACAAATGATATTGCTGGCAATACTGGGCCAGCAACCGTCAAAATGATAACAGATAATATTATTTCAATGGCTGAACTGGCAAGAAGCAACAGAATCCATGTAATCTTATCCTCAATTCTGCCCACAGCTGATTACCCTTGGAACCCCGGGCTTAACCCTCCTGAAAAAATTGCAGCTGTTAATAATATTATGAAAAAATATACTGAACGTAATAGTATAACCTATCTTGACTATTATTCATCAATGGTCACAAGTAATAAGGGGCTTAAAAAAGAATATACATATGATGGTGTACATCCCAATAGATCGGGCTATAAACTAATGTCTAGCCTTGCAGATAAAGCCATATCTGAAACATTAGATCTTATAGGAAAAAGTGAATAAGGGCCTAAACCATATTTTTTGGCATACGAGTAAAGAAGTGTTATTGAAATAACATCATCTCCTGCGAAGCAGGATTTTGCACAGGTGCACTTGATTTATTTATTCCCGATTTCAAATCGGGTCAAATCGGGTAAAACATCTTTCACGCGTTTTAATTCAAAACGATAAACGGCGTTTCCCAAGGCAGCCAGAAAGGGTATGGAAATTTCATTATATTCATAGGTATTGTCATTTAAAGTTTCATTTTGATTAACGTATAACACTGCACTAAGGAAAAATTCTACCTTATTCTTCACGTCCACAACATAGGCATTGTCCACCAGAAAACCATGAGCCAGCCCCACCTTATTATAAATGCGAATGTGATCAGGGATTCTTTCTTTTGTATCACCAAACATAAAAAATTTACAATAGCTGTCATAATAATGATCATTGTCCTCATAAAGTGGATATTTACTCTCCCGGGGCAGCAGTGACATTTTCCCATAAAGAAATTTATAGTCATCCTCTGTCAGATTTAATTGTTTATCTTCAGGTGCTGTTTCCGGAAACATGACTTGAATTAAAAAATATTGCTGTTCCATGAGGCTCATAAAATTTTTCTTTGAAAAATCAAAGGGCTGTTCAATACGGTTTCCATTTTTCATATGTGCCTTGCCAATTAGGTAATCGTTGTAATTCACATCCAGATCAATTTTTGCTTTTTGACTGGGTTGTTCGTATATAATGCTGCCATCATGAAAAAAGCGAAAAGGGCTGGTATAACGATTCTGTTTTTCGCTTAATGCAATATCAAGACGGTGGCGAATTCTTGTTTCAGTGTAACCTAAGTCCCAAAGCCGTTGATGAAGGTAATCTCGACCTAAAAATTCATAAAGTCGATTGCTGGCATCATTATCGGATACAACAAACAATTTATGAATATAGTGAGCAATAGACGGCAAGCCGGTTCTCGATGTCTTATCTTCCAAAACTCCCTCTAAACCCGGAATTTCAGTCAGAATGTTCAGTGATGTATACTGGTCAACATTTTCAATGCTGTTGAGTTTTTCCATGGCCAGCACCGCAATAGGAAACTTGATGGTGCTGGCAGGATAGAAGTATTCCCGAGGCTTGAGTCGATAGGTATAGGTTTCCAGTTCAGGAACATTATTTCGATCCCGGTTTACCTGTGTATAGATGATCTGCAGTTTATACTTGTCTGGTGCTGAAAATATATTGGGGAATTCAGGTTTAAAGTTTTTAAGGATTTCATTGATCAAAGGGGAGTCAGTTATTTGCGCAGTGGCTGCAGATACAGTGATGAAAAAAACAATAAGACGATTCAGCATTAAATACAGTAGAAATTAGTAATCCGTTGATTTATTTTTAGGATAAATATAACCTCTAATAATTCCATAGAGATGATTACATAAAATTAACGTATCAGAAAAATTGTAATAAATTTATATATGAATTTTTCCAGAAAAATTTTCTTAGTCATCCTGTTCTCTTTACGACCCCTTTTTGGCCAAACTATCTCTTCAGTAGATGCGCCAAAAATTATTCTGGAAAATATCGAGTTTACCGTCACCTATTCAGGTGAATTTGATACTACTGATTCTTATAAACTAGAATGTAACGGCACCACTTTCCTGCCTAATAATATGGGTCCAGACCAGATTAAATTTCAAAACCTGTTTGTACCTAAGAGCGGAAAAACCTCTTTCAATTTACTGCGTAATGATATCGCTATCGACCAGCTTAACAGGCACAGTATAAAACCCTGGATATCTGTTTTACCTCCTATCATTGCCATCTTTTTGGCTTTCCTTACACGATCCATCGTTCCGGCATTGTTTATCGCAATCTGGTTTGGTGCCTGGGCTACCAATGGACTTACCGGCCCAGGCCTTTTTTCAGGACTGCTGCAGTCTTTTCATGTATATGTACTCAATACAATAGTGGATAGAGACCACGCTATTATCACACTGTTTACATTCATGCTGGGTGGTATGGTGGGTATTATCTACCGCAACGGCGGTATGCATGGCATTATTCACCATTTGGTTAAATGGGCCAACACACCGAAAAAAGGACAAATCTCAATTTGGCTGTTCGGCATTGTCATATTTTTTGATGATTACTCCAACACCCTCATTGTGGGCAACACCTCCCGAATGCTATGTGATAAATTGGGTATTTCCCGTCAAAAATTGGCTTACCTTGTAGATTCAACTTCTGCTCCCATAGCAACCATCGCGGTCATAACCACCTGGATCGGCTTTCAGGTGGGGATTATTGCGGACGCAATCGAGGGACTAACAGGTTTAGACGAATCCGCCTACTTACTTTTTCTCCATTCCATACCTTATAGTTTTTATCCTTTTTTAGCCATTTTTCTGGTAGGTCTGGTGGTAACTACCGGCAGAGATATTGGTCCTATGGTCGCCGTGGAAAAGATTGCTCGTCAAGGGCTCAACGTTCTGCCTGAAATGAAGATGGAAACAGATGGCAACGATGGCGATCTTAAAGTAAAGGAAAATATTCCCCTCCGTGCGGTAAATGCCATTTTACCCATTCTGGTCCTGGTAGGCTCCATGCTTTACTTTATTTTTTCATCTGGTGAGGGAGACAGTTTAAAGGAGATACTCGGTAGTGCTGATACTTTTGCCGCCCTGATGCATTCCACTCTATTGAGTGCCCTGACAGCGGCAGCGTTATCGGTCGGTCAGCGTATCCTGAGCCTGAATGAAACATTTGAAGCCTGGTACAGCGGACTCAAGTTTATGGTAATGGGCATGCTGGTCCTGATATTGGCCTGGGCCCTGGCAGACCTATCCCGAGACCTGCAGACAGCAGACTTTATTATCACTACCCTGGGGGATACAATTCCCATGAATATTCTCCCGGCAGTAGTCTTTCTGGTAGCCGCTGTTACTGCCTTTGGATCCGGATCCAGCTGGGGTGTTATGGCCATTTTAATGCCCCTGGTCATACCATTATGCTGGGCAGTGATGGAAGGTCAGGGCGGAGTTAATCCTGAAAATATTCATATCCTATATTCTACCATTGCCTGCGTATTAACCGGTGCCGTCTGGGCCGACCATTGTTCACCGATCTCCGATACCACCATTCTGACATCCATGGCTTCCGGCTGTGAACTCATGGATCATGTTCGTACCCAGATGCCTTATGCTCTGATTGCCGGCGGAGTTTCTTTGCTGGTAGGAACCATTCCCGCCGGATTGGGGCTGCCCTGGTGGCTACTGCTCGCCATCGGTGCTACACTACTGGTTATATTAATCAGGACTTTAGGTACGTTGGTTGACAATTAATTAGAAAAGGCTATCTTATGACAGACAATAAAAAATATCAACCTTTGGATGCCATGGAATATCCGCGTTTTGAGGGCATCCGCACCTTTATGCGCCTCCCTCATGTGACAGAGTTAGAGGATGTGGATTTTGCAATAGTTGGTGTCCCCTTTGATACAGGCGCTACCTATCGGGTCGGTGCCCGTTTCGGTCCAGCGGGAATTCGTGATAACTCGGTCCTTCTAAGACCGTATAACCCGGCTCAACAAATAGAAATTTTTAAACATTGCGCCGGTGCTGATTATGGAGACCTGCCTATAATGCCCGGATATCTTCAGGAATCTCACCGGATGATCGCGGACGGTGCCAAAACCGTCTTTGGACAGGGCATCATTCCGGTCTTTATGGGCGGTGATCATTCTGTATCCCTGCCGCTACTCAGGGCAGCAAAAGAAAAATACGGCCCTGTGGCGCTGGTGCATTTTGACGCCCACAGCGATTTATGGCATGGCTATTTCGACCAGAAAGACACCCACGGCACACCTTTCCGCAGAGCCCTGGAAGAGGGCCTCATCGATCCGGCACGGTCCAGTCAGGTCGGGTTGCGGGGCCCATTGTACGACCAGGAAGATCATCAGATGTCAGCCGAAGCTGGATTCATGGCCATTACCGGACCAGACTTACACCGTATGGGCATGGAGCAGGCGGTGGAAAAAATAAAGGATCGGGTTGGACCTGGACCGGCCTATTTGACTTTTGATATTGATTTTGTAGACCCGGCCTATGCGCCTGGAACCGGGACGCCTGAACCAGGGGGTTTCACTGGCTACGAGGCTTTGTTCCTGGTTCGAGGGTTGACAGAAATTGATTTTATTGGTTATGATATGGTGGAAGTAATGCCATCTTATGATCCGGCACAAATCACTTCTCTTTTAGCGGCAAATATTATGTATGAATTCATCAGTCTGATTGCTCTCAGTAAAAAAACGGGTACATCATCTAGCAACATATAACTATCGGTCCTTGTTCACAGTAGGTGACTCCAAAAGCCGCAGTACTCCCTGTTCTGTATCCAGTTCCGCCGGAACACCCAGCGGCAGTGAAATATTGGTTCGTACATGTCCGGCGGGAAAATTTTTTACCACGGGTACATTGAAATTCTTAAAATATTGTTCCAGCACCTCCTCCATGGTGAAATCACCAGGTTTATCCGGAGGTTCTTCTTTTCGCCGGGTAAAACGGCCCAGGATGACACCGGCCACACGATCCAGTTTGCCGGCCAATTTCAGCTCCCGCAGATAGCGGTCAATCCGGTAGGGTGCTTCACCGATATCTTCCATGAATAAAAGTTTGCCATTTGTCTGGATCTCGTATGGCGAACCCATGGCAGCACAAATCAAGGATAAATTACCTCCCGCCAAACAGCCCTGTGCTTTTCCTGGAACCATTACTTCTACTCCTAAACTATCTCCATACAGATTGAAAGGGATCTGGTACATCTTCTCATCTCCGCTAAGCAGGGACCAGAAATAAGTTTCCGCAGTGGGTTCTAGGCCTTCATCACTGCCAAGCCCGTACATAGGATTGGGTGTATGGAATGTCACCAGACCCGCCATTTGATTAAGGGCAATGTGCACACCGGTAATGTCACTGAACCCAATAAATATCTTGGGATTGCTGCGAATAATTGCGTAATCGAGCAAGTCAAGTATACGGGTGGTACCATAGCCTCCTGTTCCCGGGAAAATGGCTTTTACAGTGCGGTCCTGAAAAAAAGCCATCAACTCCTCTGCCCGCTGTACATCGCTGCCCGCCAGGTAGCCCCAGCGCCGAAACAGCGATACAGGTTGCAGTACATAAAAGCCCATTTCTGTTAACCGTTTTTTGGCCAGTATGATCCGCGTTGTATCCAGTGGAGCGGCAGGAGCGCAAAATGCAATGGTATCGCCAATATTCAATGCCTGCGGTTTTATCATTTTACCATCATCCATTTTATCGCAGCAGATGAAAAATGATGAAACAACTAATAAGATAAAGGAAGGGTATGAGTATCTTTTCATATGGTATAATCTAATTTGAATCAGTTTTATCAGCCAGATTAGACTTATTTTAAATCAAAGTACAGTCACAATTCATCCCAGATAATGCGCTATAATTATTTTCGATTATATATTTTTTCCACAATGTTCATTGGAGTGATGACTGGTACAGGTAACGAGGAATTCCGCAGTACCTGGGTCATCACCTGGAACCATATTGACCGTTCCAAGAGTCCCGGCCAGAATATGAATACTGTCCAGACGATTATGGATAATCATGCAGCTGCAAACATGAATGCTGTCATCTTTCAGGTTCGCCAGAGTGGTACGGCCTATTATGAGTCATCTCATGAACCCTGGGGGTATTACTCCGGATACCAGTACCCCGGATACGACCCCCTGGAATTTGCCATAGAAGAAGCACACAAAAGAGGCCTAGAACTCCACGCTTGGTTCAATGTTTTTCAGACCTCCAGCACTACGACTGGTGCACCAGCCGCAGAGCACCCTGAATGGATCTGCCGTGATCAAAGTGGAAATGTAATGACATCCTATCGATCCGTCTCACCAGGCCTTAAGGATGTCCGGGACTATACCGTAGACGTAGCCATGGAAATTGTGAATAATTATGATATTGACGGCCTGCACCTGGATTATGTCCGCTGGAACGAGCACACCAATACTACTCAGAGAAATGTTTCTCTGGAAATGGAACTGCAGCGGCAGGATGGTTTTATTACTCCAACGGAGCTGCAGCAGCTGAATACCAACTTATCCGGGCGATACCTTTACGATTATCTTCATCCCTATTCTGCCGGAGTTCCGGAAGGGTATGGTTCCTGGGAAGAATGGTGGCGATGGAGTGTAACGGAATTTGTGCACACTCTACATGACTCCATTCAGTCAGTTAAACCCCATGTTAAATTAAGTGCGGCAGTGCTGGGCAAGTATAACTGGTCCGGATGGCAGGGCTATGGTACCGTATACCAGGATGCCGCCCTGTGGTACAACGAAGGATACCTTGATCACATAATGCCCATGCATTACCACTGGACATCTGCCAGCGGATTTTTGGGCATGTTGGAACAGGACTGTCCCCAATGCTGGAAATTATTTATCCAACCGGGCATCGCTTCCAACAGACCTTTTACAGCAGGACCGGGTTCCTATGTGCTGGAGGAATATGGCGTCTGGAATAACCATAGTGATATCGTAAACGCCTGCCGGGGACTGGGCTGGGTGGATGGTTTCCAATTTTTCAGCTATGGAACCTGGAAGGACCAAAATTATTTCACTACCGCTGGAAATTCAATTTTTTATCAAAAAACAAAGTTACCGTATTGGTCTGACAGTGAGGATGTACCATCCGCACCATTGCTGGTAATGGCTGCAGTGGATTCTTTTCATAATAAGTTAACTGTTTACCCCGTTGACTTGAATGAGCCTGCCTGGTTGATTCTTTATCGGTCCCTAGATCCAGAAACAACACCTGCAACAGCAAAGATTCTAGACATTCAATTTTCGGACCGGGCCGTAAGCTACACAGACCAATTATCTACCATAGATACTTCCAAGGTATTTATCTATTTTGCCACAATTGCTGATCGCTCCTGGAACGAATCTGACCCCTCAGACTATATTTTTTCCAACAGCGGACCCGTCCCAGATCAGTACATTTTATCTCAGAATTTTCCCAATCCATTTAATGGATATACAAAAATAAAATATGGCATTCCGAAATTTGGGAAAATAGAACTCAATATCTATTCACTGCAGGGTACGAAAATCCAAACCCTGGTAAACCAGACCCTCATACCCGGTGAATATGAGATCCAGTGGAACGGACGCAATACTATGGGCCAGCGTCAATCATCCGGTGTATATATTTATTCTATATTCTCCGGAGGAAAAAAGCACACCAGCCGCAAACTGGTTTTATTGAAATAAGCGGATCTTTTTGCCGGTATTTTCTTACAGCGCCTTGAAGCCTTTGATCAAAATATCCGATATTGTGGTAATGACCATATTCACTATGACAGAGATACACACATACCAGGTCCAGGCCAGACCCGCATGTTTCAGATAGAATACAATCAATAGACTGGCCAGCAGCCCCACGATCAGACTGGTTACATGAAAGGAGCGCCTAAGGCGGCTCAGAATAAACAACCCCAACAAACCTCCATAGGTAAACGAGGCGATCTGTAGTCCAATCACCACAATTGCAGTATCACTCTCATCAAATAAAAGAGCGATCACGATCAGAACCACACCCCAGGCTAAGCTGATGAGCTGTGATGTTTTTACGGTTGCGGATCCTTTCAACCAATCGGTCACGGTGGACGAAGCAAGGGAATTAATGGATGAACTCAAGGTAGACATAGCCGCGGATAAGACACCAGCCAGCAGAATCCCTTTGATGCCCGCAGGTAAATGCTGAATAATGAAAGTTGGAAATTCCCGATCCTTTTCTATATCCATACCACCAAAGTATATGTAAATAAGTGACCCGATCAGGAGGAAAATGGAGAACTGCAGGAAAACAAAAAAGCCGCTGCCGATCATAGCCTTCCTAGCAGAGTCCAGATCTCTGGTCGCCAAGACTCGCTGCACCATCATATAATCTGCACCATGAGAGGCAAAAGAAAGAAATACACCGCCAGTCAGGGCGCTGAAGAACATAAAGGGCTCTTCAAACACATTACCTTCAAACTGAAACAGGGTTAGTTTCCCTTGTGATGATAAGGATTCATAGATGCCGGTAATGGGTAATTCGATAAATGACAGCAAGAAGTAGATGGAGATTAAACCGCCAGCCAGGTAAAGCAGGAATTGAAATCCATCCACCCAGATCACAGCACGAATACCGCCCAGCAGGGAATACATAAGTGTGATCACGCCAATAATGATTACCGCCGCCGAAAGGCTCCAACCAGTGATAACCTGAACAATCACAGCCGTCGCCAGAAACCGTACACCATCGGCCAGAATCCGCGTCACTAAAAATACCGCCGAAGCAATCTTCTGGATTTCTGTCCCGAATTTCTCCCCCAGAACTTCATAGATTGACGTAACACCCTGGGAAAAATATCCTGGTAGCAAAACAACAGTTACCAAAATACGTCCCAGGATATAGCCCATTGCCAACTGCAGGAACAGCCAGTTTTTCTGGTAGGCCAGGCCAGGAACACTTATGAAGGTAAGAACGGATGTTTCTGTTGCAACAATGGAGAACATGGCTGCGGCCCAGGGCAGTGTTTTTCCACCCAAAAAATAATCTCCTATGGTATGATTGAAACGACTCTGGTACCAACCAAAGGCAGGCAGACCAATGAGGAATAATCCCAGGATGAAATAATCAATTGAGCTAAGCAAAACTTGTATATCCCTACTGCGCCGAGAGGGTATCTTTCACGGGTTGCTGCCACCTTTCTTTAAGGATCAGTTTGGTATTTTTTTTTGTGATACCCAATGATTCATATATAGCCGAATGTATCCGCTGCCGCCAGTCAAAATACTTAGGTGTTTTACGATTTCGATTAGGATGAACAGCATTAGTTAACAGAATCACAAAAAGATCATGAGTAGGATCTATCCATAGAGAAGTACCTGTGTAGCCCGTATGTCCGTAACTGTTATCGCTGATATAAATACCCCCTGAAGCCTCCCCTGAAGGACTGTCCCAGCCAAGGCAACGGGAACTGCTGCTGTCCACCAATGATTGTGCAGTGAATTGCTGAATAGTTTTCTCCTTGAAAATTCTCTTGTTGCCGTAAATACCTCCCTGAAGCATACATTGAGAAAATTTAGCTAGATCACCGGCGGTGGAAAACAAGCCCGCGTGGCCAGCCACACCTCCTAGCTTATGGGCATTTTCATCGTGTACCTCACCATGAATTAATCCTGATCTATAACCGGAGACTATCTCAGTTGGTACGATGCGCCTAAGCTTATGGTCTGGCGGGTTGTAAAATGTATTATCCATATTCAACCGCTGGAACAAATTTTTTGTAATAAAAGCATCCAGTGACACCCCTGCGATAGATTCCACCACCTTGCCCAGCAGGATTAATCCCAAGTCTGAATATATTGTCTTTGTTCCCGGTTCATACAATAGCTCAGTATCACAGATGTCTGTAAGAATATCCTTAGTCTCAATATCCATACGGTAATACTGTTTGAAAGCTGGAAAACCTGCTGTATGGGTCAACAGATGTTTTATAGTAATATTTTTTCTTGCTTTTGATGCCTTATCCTTTTTCTGGATAAGTTGGGGAATAATTTTATAGACTTTCATATCTAGGGAAACTTTATTTTTCTCTAACAACAACATCACAGCGGACGTAGTCGATACTGCTTTAGAGACAGAAGCTATATCAAAGATGTCGGAAGGGCTCATACGTCTTTGGTGACTATATGTGTGATATCCGTTGGCCTCATGGTAAAAGACTTGTCCATCTTTGGCAGCCAACAGAACATTGCCTGGCCATGCAGAGTCAGCAATGGCTTCATCCAATAGCAGATCCAGTGCTGTAACATCGGCACCCACTTCAACAGGCATAACCCATTTTAATTTCTCCCCGCGCTCTTGAATTGGTTTCTGATAAAACCAGATTGGTTTTTTATTAACCATAATACCAAAATTCTTATTAGCAACACCGGGAATGGTGATGGGCAGTTTGCCAGATATATTTTCGCGCCCTGTAACTGCCCGCACAAATGCATTCTGCATAATTTTGTTACCTTTCCAAGAACATATATAATTTTTGACCATAGGAAAATTTTCAATCAGATAAGGATTTCCGTAGCTATTCAATAATATTTTTTTCGTTTTCTTGGCAAGTGATTTAATGAATTTTTCCTGACTTCTTGATAAAGTAATTCTATTCTTATTAGATGATGGGCTTACAAATGCATTAACAATCACTGTAGATTCTTTTGGAATTTCTTTTAAGATTGAGCTGGAGACATATTTTTTGTCCGATTCATCTAGTTGGAAAGAATGGACATTGGCGCCCAAATTACGTAAAGCTTTTGTTGTAATAGATTCAGAATGATCATTTTTATGATCATAAATATCAACAATATATAATTTTTCCATCTTTTTTAATTTGAGCGGAAAAAATTTGGTTTCATTCTTTACCAAGGTCAGTGCTTGGGTCGCCATACGATTGGCAGTAATCTGGAAACTGCTGTCTCGTAAAGAACCCTGCGCATCTGTCATTTCGATAACCGAATTATTATTTAGATCAATTTTTTCTTTCATCCTTAATATTTTAAGAGCTGACTCATCAATTCTTTCTTCGGGAATTATTCCATCAATAACAGCCTGCTCAATTACATCAATAGATCCCTTGAAATCATCATTCTGTATAATAAAATCACATCCCGCATTAACAGCTGCAATCAACCCATATGAATCAGAGTAACTATTGGTGATCCCCCCCATACTCATAGCATCCGTTACAACCACGCCCTTGAATCCCAGACTGTCTTTTAGGATATCAGTCACCCAGAACTTGGACAATGTTGCCGGCAGGTCTGCATTAAACTGATAATCAGGTGCATGTACGTGTGATACCATCACCGCATCTACACCAGAACGAATAGCGTTTGTAAACGGTTTAATCTCAATGGTCCACAACCGCAATGCATCACTGGGTATTTGTGCCAAGCTGGAGTGTGAGTCTTTTTCTGTGTCACCGTGGCCGGGAAAATGT
>Ga0208522_1000076_pt1 | contig 61090 bp, 55 predicted proteins | sample ETNtaG_25_FD_185763 | JGI IMG/M metagenome (GOLD analysis project Ga0208522, IMG submission 185763) | Marine microbial and viral communities from oxygen minimum zone, Eastern Pacific Ocean - ETNP201302SV86 (SPAdes) (version 2) | ecosystem: Environmental > Aquatic > Marine > Oceanic ... | reverse complement strand
GGTCCGCGCTCCCGGACTTGAACCGGGGACCCCCTGATGGCTGCCTACAACCATGTGTTTCCAGTCTACAGTCAGGTGCTCTAGCCAACTGAGCTAAGCGCGGCAGAGCAATGGAGTGACTCTCGCCTTATCTCGCTTTCCAGTAATGAAGGGTAATCTGAGGCTACCTATACGGAAGACCCGCGAATTCAAGTAGGTCTGATAATCGCCTTCTGAGACTACTTGCAGTCCTCAACGGTTAAGAAGGCAAAGAGAAGACTGAGGGGGCGTAATAGGCAGAAATGCCTGGGATGCACGAGGCGTGTTAATGGCAGAGGTACCCAGTAGTTCAGTTTCCCCTGAAGGGGTTCCCAATGCACCCGCAAGGGTCCCTACTGCACTGACTGATAGGGAGTTGGAGAGTTTTGGACCGCCCGATCCACGGATACTAGTATGCGGCTGCGGGGGTTCTGGAAACAACACGATGAACAGAATCACCCACATAGGCGTAGAAGGAGCCATCACAGTAGCAATCAATACAGACAAGCAACATCTCGACAATACTAGGGCTATGCAGAAACTTCTGGTTGGCAGGCACATCACAAGAGGTCTCGGTGCAGGAGGGGACCCAGTTATGGGGAGAAGATGTGCCGAGGCTGGTCGTGACGTAATCACCAAGATAGTCGATGGGGCGGACCTAGTCTTCGTCACGGCAGGACTAGGAGGCGGCACGGGAACAGGGATAGCCCCGATAGTTGCTGAGGAAGCAAAGCGATCAGGTGCGCTTGTCGTGGCAGTAGTCACCACGCCATTCACCGTAGAGAGGAGGAAGCGGATGGAACTCGCACTTGAGGGTCTTGACCTAGTGCGCAAGGCTGCAGATGCCGTTCTCGTTCTAGACAACAACAGACTTCTGCACTTTGTTCCCAACCTACCGCTGGACGAAGCCTTCAGTATCATGGACCAACTGATTGCTGAAATAGTGAAGGGAGTGGTGGAGACCATCACTCTGCCTAGCCTGATCAACCTCGACTTTGCTGACGTACGCTCAATAATGAAAGGAGGAGGGGTGACGATGATGCTCTACGGAGAGAGCGACCAAGGCCCCGAGGAGGTAGTTCACGAATCTCTTAACCACCCTTTACTTGATATCGAAATAGATGGAGCCACGGGAGCTCTCATTCACGTCACTGGCGGACCATACATGACCCTAGAGCAAGCCAATCAGGTATGCGATCTGATGACAGCCAGACTCTCGCCCAATGCAAACGTAATCTTCGGTGCTAGGCAGGACCCGGCATTCGGGGACACCATCAAGGTCATGTCGATTATCACAGGAGTGGCGCACGAGAGACTGAGCAGGGAGATGGTCGGGGCGAACATGCTTGGTGAGGCACTGAACATCGCTAGGAAGAGCAGAGAGCGCTCCTCGGACGGCGGATTCCAGAGATTTGACTAGTGAGCGAATATGGAGAAGTCTCAAACATGACCGATTGGGGAGAAATATAATGGCCAGCAGACTCATTGCCCTCAGTATGTCGGTTTTCCTGCTGTCGTCACTATTGGCAGCCCCTGCATCCGCGCAGACGGTTGATGACCCGAGACAGCCTTCGGTTGAGAACCCCCATATGCACTTCTGGGGGACTTCAGACCTCTCCTCTTGCTGGACTCACTTCGACAGCAACGACTCGACCGGTTCTGCAGAGGAAGGGTACGGGACCAGAACCTACGGGAGTGGACAGGTCGAGATCTCCCTGTCATGTAGAAGCCAAGACAACTTCAACGAGAACATGTACCTGAATCCTAACGGCACTATAATTATCGAGATTGGAGTGGCAATTTTCTCTGATGATTGCGATCCCGAACAAGAGAAGAGTTGCTTGACACTTACACTTAGCAAGGGTAACCTTGCTGTGGCATCCCAAGTATTCCCTGCAACGGACAATAGTTTCAATAACGAACAAATCAGGTGGGAGATTTCTGTGGATAGGAATATGACAGTGTGGAACAAGAGTCAGGAGGAGCCTGTCTTGGGAATTGATTACTCCGCACCCGGGTGGAATGGAATTGAGTGTATATTTCCCTTTTCTGATTGCGAAGGTGAGTTCAGATTCTACTACTCCAACAACGAGGATGGGATGACCGCAGAAGCGAACTTCCCCATCATCAACATGACTGAGGCAGTAGATCCAGATGGAGAAGGTGATGACGATGATGGAGGAAGACTGCCTGGAGGTCTGCCTGGATTCGGTTTGGTGGCAGGCCTAGGGGCACTAGCAATTGCTGCAGTGGCTAAAAATCAAAGGACAGATGAGGAATAACTGCTAGAAATTGATTTTCTGCTTCTAATCTGGGATAAACTCAAACTGAACGATTACCCTGCGGAATCCGATGGAGAGGAGTGTATCGGCCTCAGTCATCTTGACTCTGCTTTGTTCTTCTTGCATAGTTCCCGTTACATGGGCTCAGTCATTGGATCCCGAGCAACCTTCGCCGATCAACAACTTTCTGCACTTCTGGGGCAACGAAGAACTGTCCGACTGCTGGGAGAGTTTTGATAGAGAGAACTCTGAGGGATCGGCCGATCAGGGGTACGGAGAAGAGGTAGACGGAGGTGATGCTCAGAGGCTCGAAGTGGACATAACCTGTCGAATGAAGTACGATTTCGATGAAAACGTCTACCTCAAAGCAGGGATGAAAATCACGTTGGAGTTCGGTCTGAGGATAGATCACGCAGATGCCGAATCCGAGGAGGACGAGGACCTCACAATCACACTGATGAGAGGGTCTGAGGTTGTTGACAGTAGATCATTCCCAGACATCGCAACCGATCAGGACATCCAGTTGAAATGGGAACTGGATGTTATCGAGAACTCAACATGGTGGAACGCTAGCGATGGAGAACCGAGTCTCAGATTCCAGATTTCAAAGATGGGTTGGGATGCCTCAGGCACCCCCTGCAGCGGACCTTTGCAGGTGCTGAAGTGCGGGGGTTTCTTCAGAGTCTACTACTCCAACAACCAAGAAGGATTGAGGACGCAGATTGAGTTCCCAATAGGGGAGACTCCCGAGATAATCATTGAAGAGGAACAAGAAGACAAGGGAGTACCGGGATTTGGTCTCCTGACTGGTCTCTCGGCTTTGGCGATGGCGGTCATAGCGACTCGAAGGGAACCTCGGACTCCTCGCCAGAAGCCAGATGTTTGATCTTGACTGTGCCCTTGGCCCACTCTTCTGGCATCACCATTACGAGCCTCTCCGCCCCGACCCTCTCGGCATGCCTAAAGACCCACTTCATGCGCTTGTCCTCCAATACCAAATCTGCGCTCCTTCCACCAGACCTGATTGACGATGCGACTCTCATTGCTGCTTCCCTCAACTCTGGACCCTTTCCGAAGACGATGTCCTGGACGCCATTCGGTATCTCCGGGACTAGACCCTTTTTCTGCAATAGCTCCATCACCACCATGTCCCCGAACCCAAACCCGGTTGCCGGCAGGTCCTTTCCACCCAGAGTGCCAATCAGCCTGTCATATCTCCCGCCCCCACAAACTGCTCTCAGATCCCCTGCTCGGTCGTGTACCTCAAAAACGGGTCCAGTGTAGTATGCCAAGCCTCGGACTACTGATGCATCGAACTCAATCCAGTTGCTGATGCCATATGACTCGATTAGAGAGAAAATTGCCATCAGCTCTGAAACTGCCTCGCTGGGTTGTCCCAGAGCGTCCTCCAAATCACTTAGATCGGTGATTCTGAGAACTGACTGGATGGTGAAAACTGCTTCCGAGTCAAGGCCCAACTCGCCCAACTGAGCTTCTATAACGTCTTCTGGAAGTTTGTCCATCTTGTCTATCACAATGCAAGTCTGAGAGAATCCCTCTCCAGAGATTCCCAGAGACCCGAGGACCTCTTCCAGAACCTTTCTGCTGCTGACTCTTATGACCAAGTCATCCGATGATAGTCCAACGCTGCTGAAGAAGTGCACCAGGACGGAGATTAGTTCCGCGTCCGCCTCCACCCCCTCTGCGCCCCAGATGTCGACGTTCCACTGGTAGTGCTCACGACCTCGTCCCCTCTGAGTCCTCTCGTAGCGCCAGCACTGGGGGATAGAGTACCACTTGATAGGCAGAGCAAGGGCGCCGGATCTGGCCATGACCATTCTAGCAAGGGTTGGGGTCATCTCGGGTCTGAGGGCCACCTTGCGACCCCCTTTGTCCTCGAAGTTGTACAGCTGCTGGGTGATTTCCTCACCTGACTTCCTGGTGTAGAGCTCCTCCGTCTCCAATACGGGGGCATCGTACTCCTCGAATCCGTGGGAAAGTGCAGCGCTGTGGAACCTATCAAACAGCCAGTTTCGCACACGCATGTCTTCTGGATAGAAGTCGCGGGTGCCTCGAACGCCCTTCGTCACGGCACCGCCAAGAACGGGACCACTTCAAGCCCTACGCCGATTTCGGAACTCTTCGACTCTTTCTTTGCGGGTGATGCGACCATCGGAGAGGGGGAAGGCGAACATCCTAAGGAGAACGAATGAGATAAAGCCGAAGGCTGCGGTGTTTGCAGCCCATGAGTAGTAGTGGTTGAATCCGAGAGTGTCGGCGAAGTAGGCAGTCGAGATGGTAGAAATGATCAGTAATGCCACGTAGATTGTCAACATCACGACCAGGCTCTTCTTGTAAGCGGTAAGGGACTCGAAGGTTAGCCAACGATGGAGGTAGTGCGCTAGGATTGAGCTCGTGAAGTAGGAAATTGCCCATGCGGAGGCAGCGGGATACTGCTCGGAAAGTTGCGCCTTGTATAGGAAATAGTATATTGCGAAGAAGACGGTTACGTTGATACAACCTACTGCGCAATACATTGTATACTCGCGTAGAAGTTTGCTCCAAGGATATTCGTCACTGACTAACATCATCGCACCCGTATCCACTCGGACAGGGTGTGGGCGATATGAACGGGCACGTCATCGGCTAGTAGGCCGGGTCCCTTTTCTTGGGCAGCTCTGGAACCGGCCTCTCTGAGGATGGCACAAGCCAGTCTGGATGCTGGCCATGGGGTCATTCCTTGGGCAAGGAATCCGCCGATGGTACCTGCTAGGAGGTCTCCCGTTCCACTGACGGCCATCCTGGGATGTCCTCCGGTGGCTTGGCAATGTCTTCCCTGGGGGCCGAATATCTCGTCCTCGTATCCTGTAATCACTATTACCGATTCCTCTTTGGTGCAATCTGCTAGTGCTTGCCGTGGAGGAGTCGCGGATAACCACCTCTCGGCCTCTCCTGTGTGTGGGGTTGCTACGCCGATTAGTCCATCCGGCCATTTACCATCTGGGAGTGCTGAAATCGCATCTGCATCGATAACGAGTGGGAGTGACTTACTGACCGATAAGGAAATCATCTCTCTGACGACCTCCATGCTTTCCTCTTTCCTCCCTATGCCCGGACCTATCACCATCGCATCTGGGGACCTTCCCGAATCGATGAAGTCTGACAATGTCCCGATGGAGTTTTGAGTCAAGAATTCCCTGTCGGGGAGTTTCTCCGGAATCAGGTTGGCAGGCCACTGCGACCTGTTGGATGCGGTTGCTGGCATGGCGACGTGGACTAGGTCACACCCGCTTCTGGCTGCTGCCATCCCGGAGAGCAGCGGCGCACCATGGTACGGTCCGCCCCCTACAACGAGTAGTCGGCCCCTGTCTCCCTTCCTCGCATTCAATTCAATTGATGGATACCTAGATGCGTCTCCGACTCCGCAGTTACTCACCTCTACTGGCCAAGGGAGTTCTGAGACCACTATCTCCCCGCAATTGGACTCCGACATACCCATCTTCGGAGAGTGGAATGTGACTGTGAGAACAGGTTTCATGGCATCTGGGCCCCCCAGACCAGTTGGTATGTCGCAGGACAGAATCGGCAATCCAGTTGACCTAGCCCAAGACGATATCTCTCTAATCGGGGATCTGAGTTCTGATCCCGAATCTGCTCCTCCTGACCCAAGGAGGCAGTCTACAATCAACGTCCAATCGCCTTGGGGAATATCCGGCCAGACGTGAATCTGTAATTCCTTGGCTGCCATGCCCCTAGCGCGTGATGAAGTCTCTGTCTTCGATGACTCGTGACTTGACAAAACCGAAGTTCCAATGCCAGAAAGGGGGCCTGAGCATGCCGCTACGAAGCCATCACCTCCATTGTTGCCCGGACCGCAGAGGAATAGCACCTCTTCACCCCCCGAGGCCTTAGCGGCCTCTTGTGCAAGAGCCTCTCCCGCTGCAGTCATGAGAACGAACTCATCCACGCCGAGGTTTGCAGAGTTAATGTCGAAAACTGTAACCTCGTCCCAGTGCATCTCCCAGCGTGTTCCCTTGCTGGCTCCCTTCATCTTCCAGCCTCATGCCAGACCTAGTTCCTCGATGACGTGGTCTGGAAGCTCGTCGCCCACCTGGAAGATGTGAGGGTCTAATCCTCCGGGGAGCATGTCGATTGGGACTTCCGCACCCTCTGGGATGTTCCTGAACAATGGTCTGGAGACCAGAATCTTGTTGAATCCCAGGAATAGGGAGGCTGTGACGCCCCAGAAAAGCAGGATTATCGAGATTCCGTGGGGGTTTGCTGGATTCCAAGGATCGTCGACAGTTGCTAGCAGGTCCGCGAAGTACGACAGCATCAGTACGGAGAACATTAGTGGGAACCCGAGGTACATGATATAGTCCCACCAACGGCCAATCCACCAATCGTTGTCTCCGGTGTTGATGTAGTCGTCTCGGAAGGAAGATACCCCGTGGTCCAAGTAGTCACTTAGGCTGAAGTATTCGATTCCGTTGTCCATCCTCCATTCCCTGTACCTCGACCACCCGTATTTCCAGATAGTGTATGCCATGAATAGTCCACTGAACATCAACCCATAGCCCCAGATGTGGTCCTGGACCTCGAGGAACTGGGGGAAAGCAACTCCTGTAGAAGGATCAATCTTAATCCACAGGACTGCGCTTGGAAGCCCGAAGAGGAAAATTGCAAGTCCGGTAAGGGCAACCGACTTTGAGCGGTCGAAACCGTGATCGACGAAGTTCCTGACGCAGAGTTCGACTGTGGAGATCATGGACGTCAGGGCGGCGAAAGAGAGTGCAAGGAAGAAGATCGCGACCATGGCGAGTTGGACTACTGGTCCACCCGGTGCCTGGGCGAAGACCTCAGGCAGTACGAGGAAAGTGATTGCTGAACTGCCACCACTGACTGCTCCTAGGGGATCAGGCGAAACCGAGAATACCGCCATCATCACTGTGAGTCCGGCGATAATGCTGATGCTGTTGTTAGCAAGGCACATCGTGGCTGCGTTCAGAGTGGTGTCCTCGTCCTTCCTCATGTATACAGAGTATGTTATTGCCATACCCATTCCTGCTGAGCAGGACCAAGCGGACTGTGAAAGCCCGTTAATCCAAGTCTCCGGCTGGACCAGATACTCCGGCTGGATGCTGAACATGTAGATGAAGCCATCAAGACTCCCATCCTTGACGTCCATTACGAATGATAAGAATAGGGCTATGAAAAGTAGGACGAATAGTGACACCATCAGGGTGACGTTTGCCTTCTCAATCGCCTTGGCACCTCCCCATATGGCGGCTAGGGTGATCAAAACGGTAATCATCTGGAAGAAGACGACTTGCCAGGGAGACTGGAGGAATGAATTCCAGACCTCAATCGTGTCAACCTCTTGGGAGAGTCCACCTCTGATTGCAATCTGGAAGTAATTCAAGCACCACCCCGTGACCACGGCGTAGTAGAACCCTATTGCACAGTTTATCCACGCGGTCCATAGGCCCATCCATGCGAACCTTCTACCGGCGAATATCCTGAATGTTCCAACGGTCCCAACCCTGCTTCTCTTGCCCAATGCGAACTCGGCAATTATCAGAGGGACCGACCAGAGAAATAGGAAAATCAGCCATGGAACGAGGAATGAGCCCCCGCCGTTGGCACCCACCATTCGAGGGAATCTCCAGATGTTTCCAGTTCCGATGGCTGCACCAATGGTTGCGAAGATGAGTCCTAACCTACCACTAAACTGGTCGCTTGACTTCTCTGCCTGCGAATCCAAAATATCCCCTCACTTCCCCTTTCCGGGGTTGATTACTGCGGGGGTTGGTATTTCTTCTGGAGGCATTCCGAGAATCCTCTCGTCCTCCGAGAACATCTCCCTAAGAGTGAACCCAAGGCCACCCCACACGAAGGTGGCAATAACGAGGAACATCAGGATGCTGAAGACTGCGTCCCCGAACCCTGCTCTATATGGTATGGACAATTCGTAATAGTTTCCACCTTCTTCCACGGTCGGGTAGGTGAATGGGAAGGCGCCGTTGGTGGTTCCAAGCATTGCCTTGTACTGGATCTTTCCAACTGAGGTGTCTGGCAGTGGTATGAGGCTGACCAGACGGGTTCCGTTAGAGTCATCCAGTAGAGTGCACTGATCGGATGTCTCGTTAAATCCGGATCTCTCCCATGGCACTTCTACCCAATCAGTAGGGCCGAAGTCGTTCTGTTGTCTGGTAGGCTCAACAAAACGCCACATGAGGTGTGTAATTTCCACGTCTGGGCTAAAGGGGAACATCGGGTCTAAGCAGAGACCGATGGGAATGTCTCCATCAGAAGGGACAGAGACATTTGTTGGTGGTTCCAACCACTGTGTAGAAGTAGTGTTCTCAATACCTACAATGGCCCTGTATCTGGGGTCGTCGGCCATCTCAACCATGTAGAATGGGACTCCGAGGTTTCTCACAGAAATGTGGGCAATGTCCTCCGGGTTCTCGTGGAACGCGTTTCCAATCTCAATTGTGTAGCAGTACGAATTGTGAACACCATAGTGCCAGTCGCAGAAATCTCCAGTCGTAGGATAGAGGTCTGAAGACTGCATGGGGGCGTAGTCGGTCATCTGTCCCATAACTTGGCCGTGATATACCAGATACTCGTCGTCTGGGGAGTAGCAGTTCGTGCAGTGCCCCCATGGCCAGAGTACCAGTTCTGAGAAAGAGTGCCACGTTAGTGTTGACTTGAAGTCCGAGGCCCCGTCCATGTCATCGTCGTTCATCTCTGTGAGGTCTTGGATGAACTTGGTCTCTGGTTCGGTGTTTCCACCCCACCAGTCCTCATCCGTCTGACCGTCTGCATCGTCGTCCTTGCCATCTACGTGGTCCTCGTTGATCTGCCCGTCGCCATCGTTGTCCTCTGTGTTCGCAGGTCCGTTGTAGACGTCGTTATTTGGCCCATCAGCATAGCAGAATCCCGGGAATAGGGGACCTGTCGCTCCCAAGGGTGCACCCCACTCGAACTGGTAGTTTCGATTTAGGTCAACTCCATCGCATCCTTCATCAACAGCCTCGTCGATATCGGGAATTGGGGTCACCCCGGTGTGGGTGTTGTCGCGTAGGTTCTTCCTCCATCCACTCTGATAGCAGTTCTCCCAAGCGGTCTCTCCACAGAACTCCTCTCTGTCGTACCTATTGCCATCTACGTTGAGCATGGGGATTAGATAGATCTCTCTGGTATTTACCATGTCGGTGATGAACTGCTCGCTGAAGTCCTCATCGACACCTAAGTCACCGGGACCGCATGGGTTACCGTCTCCGTTGCTGTCTTGGAATGAAGAGTTAAGCATCAAGCAGTCGCCATCGTTGTCTATGCCATCCCAACCGTCTTCGTCGATCAAGCCGTCTCCATCGTTGTCTACACCGGCCTTGCCATAGTAGAATGCCACTGTTTCCAAGAAAAACATCGGGACCTCGTATGACATCCACTCCCTTGCATGGTGGTTCCCCACCAACATTACGTCCGGACGGTCGGCATAGTTTCCATCGTCTCCATTGAAATCATTGTATGAACCGCTCTGGACGTTTCCAGTTATCTTCATCCACGGACTAGCGTGGTTGTAGAACCAGCCCTCGTACTCGTCAGATGTCATAACGTCCCCTCTTGCATTAAAACCGCCGAGAAGTCCTTCATGGAACTGAAGGAAATCGGGGTAGTACGCGGCTAGAGTCTGCATCCTCTGTTTCATAGAGAAATAATCATGATAAGATCGAAACTGTAGTTGGTCGGTATCTCCATGCGGGCCCCATGGGAAAATCTGATTTGCATACTCGGCCGACCAGATGTCTTCGGGAGATGTTCCCGAATCTGATTCCTGCGCAGTTGTAATTGGGGCTAGAGCTACAGGAGAGAGCATGCTCAGAAGGAATGGAAGGAGCATTGCAGCAACAGGTGCGCCGGGGTTGGAAAGCCCCTTTCTTCCCGAAATAGGAGTGGGTTGACTAGTCATGCTATGTTTTGCGGGGAAACCCTACGTATTGAATCGTACGGAGAACGGTCCGTAGGACCGGGATGGCTTTTTGAGGTGGACCTCTTCGGAAAAACCATGACAACTGGGTCTGAAATTGCTGAATTATTGACTGGAGAGGAGTTATTTTTCGGTTTCTCGGTCTACGGAATTGGTTTCCTTTTATTGCTAATCGGTGTTTCAGTAGGTGCGGGACTAATCTCTAGGAGAGTCCTATTCCCACTATTGATGGATCTCTTCTCCAAGACTGAGAGGATTGATGGAAAGTCGCTATTCGCACCAAAGTCCCTAGCATGGATGATTGGTTTGCTGACTATGTGGCAGTCTGTAGACTGGTTTCTCGAGAATGTAAGTGCGGCAGACGGAGAGTATATCTGGAATACTGGATTGATGGAAGATGTTGTCGAGATTTGCAGAGCTGGATTTGTTATCCTCATGCTAATCGCGGCATACAAGTTAGTGGACTACTTAGATGCGTTCATCGTTGTAGAGGGAGGGAACATGGCGGCGAGGAGGTCGTTAGCCAGTGTTGCAGAGGCAATCGGAAGACTTGCAGTAGTAATCGTTGGAATCTTCGTGTTGGCAGGGCTAGTGGGAATGAATCTCGATGGCATGATTGCGGGACTGGGAATCACTGGTCTAGCACTGGCTCTCGCAGCGAAGGACTCCGTGGCAAATGTCTTCGGCGCGATTTCGATAATCATCGATCAGCCATTCAATGTGGGAGACTGGATTATCGTAGAGGGCGTGGAAGGAGAGGTAATCAGCATTGGACTTAGGACCACAATGATGAGAACCGGCAACGATACAATTGTCACAATTCCTAATTCCAATATCACAAACTCGCCCGTGGAGAACTTCACCATGCGGAGGTTCAGGAGGATTAGGCCTTCGTTCGAGTTTGAGGAGGATAGTGACGAGGGGGCTCTGAAGAAGTTCTGCGATTCTCTCTGTGAGCAGGTCCTTGCAGACCCTAGGGCGACCAAAGCGGAAGATTCCTGGGTGAAAATCACGAACAGTCTTCCTCCGAAGATTACCGTTTCATGCAATTTCTACTGCCAGTCTAGTTCCAACGTCCAGAGAGAGTTTACCGAGGACATTCTGCTAATGGGCAGGGCAAGAGGATTGGAGTGCAATCTGAGTTTCCATGAGCCTAGACGTAGGGCCAAACTCTAGGTGTTTTACTTGGCAAAACTGATTTTGATTCGCCATGGACAGTCTGTTTGGAATGCTGAGAACCGATTCACTGGATGGACTGATGTTGATCTTTCCGAAAAGGGGATCTTAGAGGCTGAAGAAGCTGGCCAGGAACTCAGTAGTCAAGCAATTGATGTAGTCCATACAAGCGACCTGATTCGCGCGCAGAGAACCGCTGAGATTGTCATTCTGGCTAATGAGTCAACTAACGAAACTGTGACTAAAACCGACTGGAGATTAAACGAGAGGAATTATGGTTCTCTCCAAGGTCTAAACAAGGCGGAAACAGCCCAGGAGCATGGGTCGGAACAGGTCCACATCTGGAGGAGATCGTTCGATGTAGCCCCACCAGGAGGAGAGAGTCTGGAGATGACTGCAGAAAGGACAATCCCCTACTTCGAAGAAGAAATACTGCCCGATCTTGAGAAGGGAATGGACGTTCTAGTCTCAGCACATGGAAACTCCCTGAGGTCAATAGTGATGCATATCGAAGAGATATCCCCGGAGGACATAGTTTCATTCGAGATTCCAACAGGAGTGCCTAGGTACTACGAATTCGTGGACGGAGAAATCAATCTAATAGATTGAATGGCACTTCTGGAGGAGGGGACATCCTCCGATATGTCCGCATCAGAAATATGCTAGCGATAAAGCACAGTGATGGCATGAAAATTTCCTGTAATTGAGTTGGGAAGGAACTGTAGAGAGTCGTTACTCCAAAGAATCCAGTCATAATCGAGAAGGCTCCGATGGTTCTGTTATTGAACATCTTCTTCTGGAAACTGGGAACGTACTGGATTAGGCCCACTGCTGGCTGAGGAATTCCCGATTGATTAGCCGTGGCCTCAATGACATCTAGAAGACATTGTTCATATTCCCAGATTGCAAGACCTCCACGATGAGAGTAAAACACGTTGTCAGATGCCCACTTCCTAGGTGCTGTTTCCCTCCATCCATCTATCAGTGAGAGTCTTAGATTCACGATGTCCAGTTGTGTTTCTGAACTATAGTGCATTCTCGATAGATCTTGGACAAGTGAAGCTAAATCCCGGATGGCTGGAAACCCGCAATTTGGTGGATGTAGTGCGTCGGATAGTCTCGGTCTCCCGATTCTTATGAAATTCCCTCTGAAGTCATCTATTCTGATATCTCCAATAGCTAGCATGCATTCTGAATCTCTTGAGTAAGGGGCTCTCCAAATCGAATTAGCGTGGAGAGCTTTCTCCATTCCAGATACTCTGGAGTTCCATCTCTTGGGATCAGGGGGTGTGATTCTGATTCCCTCTAAGTTGCTGTGAAGATTTCCCAGTTTCTTTCCACAATCACTTAGGATTGTTGTAGCTTTTTCCATATCTTGTGAAACCAATGCCTCTGTGAGGAGTTCTCCAATGGTGTTCTCATGTTTTTCTTCCTTCCTAATCAAGATGATATCTAATCCCTCCCAAGAATATCCCCCACAGGGTACATCACATGTTTCGGGGTAGGATTTGATTCTCTTCCTCAGTAAACCATCAGATCCCCATGGGAGAAACTCGGCTATCCAACCAGCCTCGGCATATAGATAGGCCACGGGGCCTCTGTCGCTGTCTGAAACTGAGACTTTATCGAGTGAATTAGGGTCGGGAACCTCTCCCCATGATTTCAGTTCTGATACAATCTCAATCCAATCAGATGGTTTTACCAATTCCAAGGGTTCGATCATCTCGCATGATAGCGCTGACAAAAGTCCAGTTCCAGAGAATTTCGGATTGGAGAATCCACGTGGAGCACGTCCACTGTGTTCGATTCGAGACAACGCGTCGGGCCTCCAAGATCCAAACCCCTCGGACATCTTCTCTCATTACTAGGAAAGGGTCCATGGCTTCATTGAATCGGTCTGCGAAGGTTTGAATCTTAGCAGCCCTAGCGAACTCTGTGGATGAGAGCGATTCCAGAATCCCAATTGCAGTCGACATGGATGGAACCCTAATCCTCACTGACATGAGTTGGATTAGCATCAGAAGAGTATTGCTTAGACGCCCTTGGGCAATTCTTGGAATTGTAGTCAAGGAGTTCACAGGAAGAAGAGCCCAGTGGAAGAGAGACCTCGCCGAAAAGTTGACTTTTGACCCCTCTGAACTGGAATATCATGAAGGTTTCCTCGACTGGCTTACTGGAGAGAGAGCCAAGGGTAGAACCCTGATTCTAGCCACTGCATCTGACCGTCTAATTGCAGAACAAGTGGCCGGTCATGTTGGTCTATTCTCGGATGTAATGGCCTCCGACTCATTATTCAACCTAAGAGGAGAAAAGAAGGCTGAGGCTCTAGTGTCCAGATTTGGAGAGGGAAGGTTTGCTTATGCGGGAAATAGCAAACACGACTTGCCAGTCTGGGCACGCTCCGGAGAGGTTATTGTCGTAAACCCCGAGAGGGGGCTTCTGGACATAGTCGGAGATAAGGTTGACATCATTTTTGAGTAGTGCATTTCTGGTTAGTTGTCTTAACGTTTGAACCCCTCGCGGCCAATATGGGAAGGAGGGGGAGGAATCTTGGTCGGGTTGCCGACAATGTTGCAAAACGGCTTCTGAAATTCAGAATCTTCTCAATCCCGGCGAGGGTGATTTCGGATTCATGGTTAGCTTGGAGTTTCGTCTCAAGGTTGGATAGAATTCGCACAAGGAGGAAACGTGATAGGGTTTCCAAGGGTAATCTCCCTCGACACATTTCTATCATCATGGACGGCAATCGCAGATTTGCCTGGAGTTTTAGTTTGGGTTCGGAAATTGGCCATAGGCATGGAAAGGAGAAGTTGGCTGAAGTCATGGACTGGATAATGGATCTGGGAATTCCACACCTCACAGTTTACGCACTTTCTACTGAGAATCTCTCCAGCAGAGATGCAGACGAACTGGAGTCGTTGTTCGACCTATACGTTGCAGGCCTAAACGAAATCTCCCAAGATGAGAAGATTCACTCTAAAGAAGTAAGAGTTAGGGTTGTTGGGAGGACGGAAGAGCTTCCCAGTAGGGTAATTGAGGCTATTGAAAAGGCAGAAGAGAAAACCGGTAGTTACTCTAATTTCACTTTCACAATATGTCTAGCATATGGAGGGAGGGAGGAGATAGTTGATGCAGTTAAGGGGATTGCCGAGGATCATGCATCCGGGACTCTTGCCCTAGAACAAATTGACACCGCAGAGATTTCTAATCGGCTCTACGATGCTGACATTCCAGACCCGGATCTGGTAATCAGAACAAGTGGAGAGGAACGAGTGTCGAACTTCCTACTTTGGCAGATTGCATATTCGGAACTCTACTTCACTGATGTTCATTGGCCTTCTTTCTCGAAATCGGATTTGTTCGATGCAATAGAAACCTATCAGATGAGGAGGCGTCGATATGGAGGATGAACCGTGTAATGAATGTGGACGCGATGGGTACAGCAACCCAGCAGTTGCAACAGATGCTGTGGCTCTTAGGCAGATTGGTTCAGAGATTGAGGCTCTGCTTATCAAACGTGGATCTGAGCCAGAAATATGGCACGGAAAATGGGCCTTTCCAGGAGGATTTGTAGAAAATGGGGAAGACCCTGAGCAAGCGGTACTGCGCGAGCTCAAAGAAGAAACGGGCGTCATTGGACACAACCCTGTTGCTCTAGCAATCCATGGAGATCCTAACAGAGATTCAAGAAAACACATCATCGCACTTTTCTACCAAGTTGAAGTTGATTCAGGAGCTGTTCCACAGAGTGGTGACGATGCAATAGATGCTGCTTGGGTAAATATTGCAGAGATTTCTGCTGATCAGGTGGCTGGAAGTCACTTCAGAATCATTGAGCAGATTCGCAAGTAACGCTTTACACACAACCCCTTAGGGCGGTCATGAACGAGAAAATGAAGATTGATACCGGTGGAACAAAGTTCGGTCCATACAGCCCAGGAATTTGTGTGAAAGATCACATCTGGTTATCAGGACAGGTGGACGTAGATGCTGGGAGTGACACTGAGTCCCAGACAATGGGTACGTTAGCCAAGATTGACGATTTACTAGCGGCAGCGAATAGTTCGAAGGCCGATTTGGTGAAGGTCACCATCCTAATGACTGACATCGATGATTATGCCAAAATCAACGAAATCTACGGAGATTGGTTAGGAGATACACTTCCTCCGTCTAGGGCTACATATTGCGTCTCAAAATTGCCTCTTGGGGCACTGGTGGAGATTGTTTGTGAGGCGTTTAGAAATTCTGGAGAGTATAGGACAGATTTACCGCCGGAGTTAGAGGAGGCTTTGGTATAGTGAAATTGGACGATATAATCTTGAAGAGATTCGAAGCCCCGGATGAGATTAGAACCTTCGAGAAGGGCAAGTTCGAGATTGTTCACTTTGAGAGTATGTCTATTGGAAGAGCCACTTACTACCCTGGGTGGAAATGGTCGGAAGATGTGTCGCCGATTTCTGGAACTGATTTCTGCGAGGTTGAACATCTGGGGATGGTAATCTCTGGAGTTGCAACGTGTGCTTTCAAAGATGGCGAAGTGCACGAGTTGCGGGCTGGAGACTTATTCTACGTGGGTCCGGAGCCGCATGATAGTTGGGTAGTTGGGGAAGCGGATTACGTTTCATTGCATTTCCATGGAGCAGAGAAATATGCGAAGGGAAATCTCTAAACAGGGAAATTTGTAGTTTCGGAATGGGGTCATCTGAATGAGTGTTTTCAAGGCCTATGACATCAGAGGAATTGCGGGAGAAGAATTGGATGCTAATTTCTCCGAACGGCTAGGTCGGGCAATTGCAACTCATCTCGACGCGAAAAGCGTATCCTTGGTCAGAGACATCCGTGAATCTGGTCCTGAATACCATAAGGCGTTCGTAAAGGGGCTTAGATCCTCTGGAGTGGATGTAATTGATCTAGGAATTTCAACTACAGGAGTCTTATACAGGTCCACGGTTGATCTTCCTGTCGATGCATCCGTAGCAATTACTGCCAGTCACAATCCTCCCGAGTACAATGGCTTCAAAATCTGCCAAGGAAAGATGCCACTAGGTGGTGAAGATTTGCAAGACATCAGAAGAACCTTCGAGGCTGGTGATTTCAGAACTGGTGAAGGTGCCTATCTCTCAATGGATGACTACGAGGATTCCTACATCGGGGCGATTGAGGATAGTGTGGGGAGGCCATTGAGAGAGATACGAATAGTTCTGGACTGCGGAAATGCAGTCCCGGGTCCGTTAGCAGTTAGAACTCTTGAGAGACTCGGGGTTGATGTGATTCCAATCTACTGCGACTGGGATAATTCTTTTCCAAATCATCCGCCAGATCCAACGAGACAGAAGAACATGGTTGATCTAGGAAAGGCAGTGGTTGAACACGGTGCAGAATTTGGCATCGGGATGGACGGTGACGGAGATCGTCTAGGCGTAGTCGACGAAAATGGCAATTTCATCCATCCAGATAGACTGATGGGGATCTTTGTCAAAGATGTCCTAGAAAATGTTGCAGAAGATTCTACCGATGAAGAGAGGACGATTTTCTTCGATGTAAAGTGCAGTATGGCTCTTGAGGATGCTATTCATCAATTAGGCGGAATACCCAGAATGGTCAGGACCGGTCATACTTTCATGAAACTGGAGTTACGGGAGCACCCTGATTCTCCAATGGCTGGAGAAATGTCTGGTCACTTCTTCATGAATGACTGCTGGGATGGTTTCGATGATGCCATATACAATGCTGCGAGACTGATAGAGATTGTAGGCAGAGATCAATCCCCTGAACAAGGGGGAGTTGGGTTCTCAGAACGGTTCGCATTTATGCCAAAGTACCCATCAACCGATGAAGGGAAGATTCCACTGGTTGGTGATAGGGAGGAAGTGATGTCGGCTGTGAAGAAGGCATTTGCAGACATGGAGTTCTCAGAAGTTGATGGAGTTAGAGTTAGATATGACAGGGGTTGGTTCCTCTGTCGTCCAAGTAATACTGAACCGATATTAGTGATGAGGGCTGAGGCAAAGAATCAGGAACGTTTGGAAGAAATTCTGGCGGATGTAGGAGAAAGGATAGGTCACTTAGCGGACATCAGTAGACTAAAGTGAGAATCTCAGAATATACCATCGATGACACCGATTCTCTTATGCCGGTATCGAAGGTGGGCGCTTCGCTGCCACTGTAGCTTAGACTGGTAGAGCGTCTGATTCGTAATCAGAAGGCCGAGAGTTCGAATCTCCCCAGTGGCTCCATCAGGATGCTAGGCCCATGCTATCCAAAGCATCGCCAAACTTCCTAGAAGAATCTTTCAATGAAGCGATGACGGGCATTGGTTCTCCGGATAAGAAACTCATTGTCGAACCACCTCCAGTGCTATTGTGGGTCACTAGGTTCGATGCCCCTCTGCTGTTTACCAAGGCGCTTGTGTGTCCACCACCAATAATGGTCATTGCATCCGTCTCTGTACACATGTTGAGTATCTCGATAGTACCGAAAGCGAATTCTGGAAGTTCGAAGTATGAAGCTGGGCCGTTCCAGAGTATGCATCCAGCATTCAATACCAGAGGCTTTAGTAACTTTAGAGTCTCAAGACCGATATCGTATATTGGATTCTCAGTTGGAAGGTCGTTGACAGACAAGGGTTTTCTCTTTCCGTTTGACTCGATTGCTACATCGACTGGAAGGAAAATTTTCTCTCGGTGTTTGGAATTTATTCTATGTCCCATTTCCCACGCCAATTCGAAATTCTCTCCAAGGGAATTTCGGATAAATTCCCTATTTCTCTCACCGATATCATTTCCAGAAATCCATAGCATCAAGTTGCCTGACACTCCTACAAATGCTATTCTGTCTACTTCCCCCTTAGAGATAAGGTTGAGCGCAACCCTGACGGAGTCATCACATTTTGCCCCTCCGAGGATGGCTAGATATGGGCTGGGAGGATTTCTCAATGCGGTTCTCAGATTGCTTATCTCCTTCTGCATTAGAGTACCTGCAATACATGGAAGAACATTGGTGAATCCAGTTAATGTGGGTGATCTACGATGGGCTGCAGCAAAGGCATCTGTGACAAATGCATCTGAAACGGAGGAAAGTCTGGCTACAATGTCAGTATCTTCTGTTTTCTTGTTTGAACTGTACTTTACACCATACTCTTCATCATTTTTCCTTACGTTGTCTAGGAAAATGACATCTCCATCGGACATCTTTTGGATCTCTTCGATTGCTTCAACGCCACAGATATCTGGGATGAATTTTATTGGCCTTTCGAGGATTTGAGAAAGTCTCTCACAATGCTTATTCATGCTAGTGAAGTCAGATTTCCCTGGTCTTGATTGGTGTCCCATTATTACCACTCGAGAAGATTCAAGGATCTTTAGAGTGGGGATTATCCCCCTAAGCCTTCCATCATCTAGCAACCTCCCGGAAGAAGTTTCGAGAGGAGAGTTGACATCCACTCTGAACAGTACGGTTCGTCCTATGAGGTCGACGTCTGCGAGGGTCAGAACCCCTTCCACGACACGGCCACTCGGAGAGTGGTTTTGGCCGTTGTGGATGATTTTCTGGATGTCTTGGACCCAAAACTCCTTTCTGTTATGACAATTCTAGTCCACATGTGGAATGGGATACATCGACTTTGGTCGGTCCTGAGGGACAGGACTGGAGAGTACCGGTTTCTGAGTTAGAAGGCAGGCAGGCCAAGGTGTCAATTGCCTTGGCTGAGAAAGGAATAGAGTCTGCATACATAGAGGATCCAGTAGAGTTGTACTGGTTAACAGGTGGCCGCCAGAACTCGGCTTTTCTGATTGGTGCCGAGGGTTCTGAAATCCAAAATAGACACTTGGTTCGCAGGTCAATCACAAGAGCTTCTTTTGAAGGGGGAGAGGGGGACTGTCCACATCTCACAGAAAGGCATCCGCGAATGAGTGAGTTGTCGCAGATGTTGTCAGAGTTTGGATGTACTCGAAAACCTGCAATGACAGAGTCGAAGATTCCGCAAAGTCGCTGGAGTTTCATAAATGCAAAAATGGGTGGTTTGGAAGATACCTTACAAGATTGTACTGAGATTCTATACGATTTGAGAGAGGTGAAATCAGAATGGGAGTTGTCAATGATTAGAGAGAGCGGTAGAATCAACCACTCTATGTTTGAGTCAATTCGTGATTTCGGTGGGCTTGGAAAAACTGAGTTGGAGATGGCAGGAATTGCAGAAGAGGTCAGCAGGTCTTCTGGATTTGGCGGAAGGATTAGGATGAGAAAGTGGCCAATGGATTGTGACAGAGTTGTAATCGCCGCAGGCAGATCTGGAGGGGTTCCTTCATTCTTCGACTCCGCTGTGGGTGGAGTAGGTGGAAGTCCCATTTCGCCACTTGGTGCGGGCTTCTCCAAGGTTCGAGAGGGTGATCCAGTTCTCATTGACATTGTTCATGTTCACAGAGGTTACGTATCCGATTGCACCAGAATGTTCTGTTCTGGTGGACTATCTAGGGAATGGGAGGAGAGGTTGGATGACATGATTGAAATCAGTGTATTGGTAAGGGATATCTTGGGCAAGGGAGGGGATTGCTCGAGTGCATGGAAGGGAGGAAAGGAGGTTTCAGAAGAAATGGGACATGGTGAGAATCTGATGGGGATGAAACCTGAACAGGCGAGTTTTCTGGGACATTCGGTAGGTCTGGAGCTTGATGAGACACCAGTAGTAGCCAATGGATTTGATCGACCTCTCGATATTGGAGGGACAATGGCAATTGAGCCAAAGGTGATTCACCGAGATGGGGCAATAGGTGTAGAAGACACCTGGACTAGGTCTTCCGAAGGTATGGAATGCCTCACTTCTGGGAACAGCCTGCCCAAATTGATGCAGTGGTAAGAACCAGAATTTTTCACTATCTTTCAGTTATCCCTATTTCCCGTTTCACTCACGACGATACATGAGTGGGAGTTCGGATATCGTTCATAGAGTCGTAGCGAGAACCCTGAGAAAGCGCAATGACCCTCATGGTAAGCCGATTGTTGATCCATCGATACTAAAAGGAGTGGAAATAGATAATTCGGGAATTGTAGAACTCTGGATCAAGCCCAGCAACCCTCACTGTCCTTGCTGCCTTGATGATTTAATCGACTTGAGGAATCTATTGAAGGAGCAGCGAGGGGTACTTGCATGTCATATCGAAGTTGTCGGGATTCCTCAATCAGAACGATGGACTGCGGCAGTAAATGAGTAGTCTAGAATTATCTCGTCAGGACTTTTCTCTGTCCCAGTTATTTCTCTCTGCGACTTCAGATAGCTTCTTAGAAATCCTAGTTATTAGCCACCAGGACATTAGAGAGATTCCAATTACAGATACTGTGAATGAAACCATGAAGTCGGACATACCGAATTCACCGGTCCTCCCATCGAGTCCATCTGCCAGTCTGCTTGTTGAATCTCAATCCAGCCTTCTTCATCCATTTGTTGAACTTTGTAGCCCCTGCACCTGTGGCGATGATGAATTCCTCTCTGTCCTCCTGTGCCTGGATGTAACCCTTGGCTGCAATTGTCTGATCAATCCACTCGTCTATACTCATTAGCACTCCTGTAAGTGTGCTTGACTCAAGAGCCGCTTCCAATTCCTCTGCAGAAGCTCCGGCTGACTCCAAATCCCTCATCATTAGATCTGTGATGGAACTGGACTTATCCTTCCTTGGAGGTTTGATTACTGGAAGTCGGGGCTTAATCTTGGGATCTATTGTAATCCTAGAGCCGTTGTTCAGCTTTCCTTCGACTGACTGAGCCATGGCAGCATGGAACTCCTCCTCACAGTCCCAGCAGATGAATGAGAAATCCGAAGGGCTTTCCATGATGTTGCTACCTCTTGGATCCATTTCTTCTCCACAGTGTGGACAGGCGTGCAGACATAATGTGGGGGCAATCTTCCTACGGAAGTCAACGATGTCCTGAGGTGTCCCGGCTAATTCGAGCATTTCGTGGTCTCTTGCTGCCTCTAACCCTCGAGTCTCTAGTTGGTCCCTAATCTTTGATCTCTGCTCATCCTTAGATTCATCATCTAAATTGTTTTCCAACTTCACAATAAGCTCAATCGTCTTGCCGAGTCGATTCATAACTAACTTCTTGTTTCTGAAGTCCTCCACCCTTGCTAGACGTAGTTGCTCCTTCTTCTCCTGCAATTCTGCATAGATGTCTTTCTGCTCACGCTTGAAGCGGGTCTCCTCGATTTTGTCTACCTTCTTTTTGTCGTCTGAGAGGACATCGGCTAGGAATCTCTGTCTACTTGAGGACCTTGGTCCTGACTTTACTGCATCAAGAACCGAATTGGCTACCTCCTTCTTGATACCATAGTTGTTGATTAGAGTTTCAGAATCAAACTTCTTCAGATCCCCAATTTTGATTCCAGCGTCTGCGAGAATCTGAGCAGTGGTCTCATCTATACCTCTCCTCAAGAGAGCTAGATAGGTGTCCTTCTTTGCCACAATATCCCTCCCATTGGCTCAGGTAACTTCTCGACCTAGGCGGACCTTCGGAAGGGGGGGGCCTCTATCAAGTCGATGTCAAATTGTCTAATATTGCTATTCTGAAGAGATTTCTTTAACTATTATTATCCAATCAGTTGGCTCTAGATTCTCTGGTCTCAAATCCGCCCATCCCTCTTCCAATTCTGATGACTGGAAAGTGAGGAGTTTTGAAACGGATTTCTTCCATCTCTCACGGTGCCACCCAGAAACACGGGAGATTCTGGAGGGTGGTTTTGACAGGAGAGTTCTCATCTTCCGCCTTCTATTGGAGAAGCAGTGCTTGGTGGTTATTCTGAACAATTGCTTGTTTATTCCTTCTACCTCAGGTCTTCTGACAGGCTTTAGGACTACCAACCTAGATTGTACGCGAGGGGATGGACTGAAGGAACTTGGAGAGACTCTTCTTCCTAGGGAGACTTCGAAGTCGAGCCACAGATTCAGACCCAGAGGTCCGATATCGTAGGGAGTGGAGAACATAGTCATCCTGTTGGCGAACTCCTCTTGAACCAAGAGAATGACGAGTTGGATAGGTTCCGAAGAATGATATTTCGTGATTCTTTCAATTATTGGACTTGAAATCTGATATGGAAGATTGGATATCACGTGTGTTATCCCTTCTGGCCATCTTTCTGAAACTGCATCGGACTCCTTCAGAATCAGAGGGCAATTTCTCTCTCCAAATACCCTATCCAAGTGTTTCACTGACTGTTTATCAATCTCTATTGCAGTGACCTTGGATTGGCTTCTTAGAAGTTCTAGAGTTAGTGAACCTGGACCTGGTCCGACCTCGAGTACGTGAGACTTACTCGAAAGAGGAGAGTTGAATTCTTCTGTTAGGTGTATGGTCTTCTCAATAATTTCATCGTCGACCAAGTAGTGTTGTCCAAGTGATTTGTTAGGATTGATGCGATCTCTGAGAAGATCGACCAAAAGGCGAGTATCAAGTCCTTCCAGCGACTCCATGTCACTGCTCTGTGCGGACTAGCAAATCAAGTAAGCGGGGAGTCTGGGCAACATCCTCCATCTCTTTCACATATCGCTCAGCGAGAAGTCTCACCGACTCTATTCCACAAGCTTCGTCTACATCTTCGAAGGTTTCCCATCCTGCAATCCCTCTCTTCTGGACCATCTGTATAGCCTTTGAGTTACCTATCCCTGATAATAGTTGGAAAGAGTGAAATTTTAGCGACATTGGGCCGGCACTATTGTAGAATGAAATATGCCTATCGGGATCTGCGCGTATTGAATTGGAGAGAGAAGATACTAACTCTTGTTGTGAGGTCCCGCTCAAATCCTTCAGACGTACTTCTGAGAGAGAGCCAACACTTTCCGAAGGGATTTCTTCTGTTTCACCAACAGAAAACCCCGTAATGTCACTAACTCTTGCTCTAAGGAGATACAACGATGGTTCGCTAATACATTGTACCTCATGGCCAATCGGTCTTCTCTCCTGAATGTCAAGAATCCTAATTCTATGCTCCCCTTGGAAGGGATCATTCCCTTCCTCGTCGGCGTCTTGGGCATCCTCGGACTGCATAATCTCCGCCCTTCCCAGAATGGTTCTCCCTCATGAATGAGTTGCTCGATAGTAGTATTAGTCCCTACAGGACATGTTGACGAATCACTGTGATGACTTCCTCTATTTCCGAAGTATCCATGGCTATCCTCTTGCTAGCGATTATTACTCTAACGTCGGAAACTGTGAGGGGAGAAAGTTCGGCAATCTTTGAGGAAACTTCGGGATATTGCTTTAATTTCTCATTTTCCATTAGTGCTGAAAATAGACTGGTGTATACAACTGGATCTGTCTTGATTTCACCAGACGGATGGCCACTTGCGCTAGCCTTCCATTCTGCGTGTTGTAGAGCCATTGTCTGCTCATAGGAAATCTCCCCTCTTCTCTCAATTGCCTCTAGAAGCTTATCTCTGACAGTAGCGAAGTCTACGAATTCTCTCTCAGTCATTTTTTCACCTACTCTATTGGTCTGAGATGCTCTGGTCGGGCAACTACAGTCTTCATCATATTGCCATCGGCGACCCTGACAACATATGCTCTTCCCTGAGAGCCCGAGATTAATCCTGTCCTTCCCTGGAAGCGTCGATGTGGCATGCCCTTCTGCTGGGCCCCATCAAGCACGATTGCCACCTTGTCCCCTTCCTGATACGTATGCATTGACCTGCCAATGAACAGTCTCCTACGCTCCCTCTTATCCTTCCTGAGGATGCTTCTAGTTCCCTGTCTAGACCCCTTTGTTCTAGTGACCATGCTCTCACTGCTCCATTATCGCGAATTCGGGCGACCTGTGGGGCGTTCTTAAGGACTCGGATGTCATATTATTGATTAGTCCGCGTGAATCTCAAGTACATCGAGCCAGATGACTTCGCATTCTGTTCCTAAGACGCTCTGAACAGAAGGGGTCGTTCTACCCTCGTCGGAGTGCACCAATTCCTTGACGTAGGTTCCTGCCTCACACCTTAGAGTTAGTTCAATCTCCTCCTCTTTGAAGATAATATTATCTATTGAAGTGATTTTTCTCCTTCTCGTTTTTGCTGCTCTCCTGTGAGAGACTCTCTTTGGTGTTTCTTGGTCAATTACTTGGCCTTCTAAAGACAGAATCGACTTCTCTGCCTTTTCATTGTCATCAATACCATCGGCTCTGAATCGGATAGTATAGGTCTTCTCTGATCTAGACTGCTTTACCTCGTTTACTTTCTTTCTTGTGCACCAACTCAGATTGTCAACCTCTACTTTACCGGAGGCGTTTCTTATAACCATCTCAACTAAATCTTCAACTGGTAGTTTTCTCTTTGAAGGTCTCTTGACTTCCAATACAAATGGGCGGCCAGACCCAAGGCATCTGACATCGATATCTTCTCGACCCATCCCGTGGAATGAGGTGTCTTCGCCCCCAAGTGACTCTCTGATTGGCTCTCCAATCAAATCTTGCACCGAATCAACATATTGTAGACCCGTTTCTTCACAGGATTCGCAACCTTGAGCCCTTCCTCTACAGGCTCTGCAGGGCCAACGTGTTTGTGGAATTCCGCGTGATATTTTCCTATATCTCCCATACAGGAAGATTGGCCTTACATCCACATCAACCCTCAACGTGAGACCGTCCACTAGGACCATTACATCTGGCTTCTCCTTTACAAAATCGACTTTCTTATCTAGTTCTCTAATTCTCTTGTGAATAGATTCTACGATTGCACCTTTCAAGTGATATGATCCAGATGCTCCATACTTAGTTCGGATACGATCCTCCTCTTGGACTAGTTCCTTAGGTAGATGTATCCCGAATTGCATGGTCAAAAAGTCGGTCTGCGATAGTTTTTCGAACACTCTGTCCACGATATTCTCTATGTCATCGAAGAGATTCTCACAAAGAGGACAATAATCCTGAATAATCTTTGACTGTAGTTCACTGTCCCTCAGAAATGCCTCCTCTCTGATTGCGGCTCCTGATATTGGAACAGATCTCCGTGCTCGAAAACCAGATATTCTATCCAGACAGTGGTTGCAAACTCCAATCTTGATCACGTGAGCAATTCCTAATGGAGCAGGACAAGGGGGAGAATCCCAATTTACAGTGCTCCCCTCGAAATCAAAATCATCACCGTCAAACCAGACCTCGTCTGGTTTTCCTTCTTCTGTCTCCTTTTCCTCGGATTCTAATTCAGAAGATGCATAACCGGCTGAAGCATATAGTTGCCACTCGTCCTGCTCGTCTAGGTCGTTTCCACCACCATCTGGTTCTCCAACTTGCATGTTAATCGCCACCGTAGCGCCGGGGAGGACCCGTCGCTTCGATGTTGTCCGGTGAGGAAGCGAGGATTTGAGTCCTTCGTTGTGAGGAACTATGCTGAGGGAGTCCCATGTAATTCGCAAATATCTCTGAGATGCGAAAAGGAATGGATTCCGCTTGAGCATCCAGAAGGCCACTCAAGTTGAATGCCATAATGGCCAACTGGGATGGCCTTTGGTTTCTCAAGTCTCAAACGCATTATCTCTTCCTCTAATTCTATCCTTCTTTGCTCGTTTTCTTGACGAGGTTTGCAATTCGCACATTGGCAGTTTGACCGGATTTTCAAGTAACTTATCCTGAATGAGTAGCCATCTGCAAATCTCATAATGCAATACTCATCACTTCTCTCCAATTCTGTCAGCAATTCTCTTGACATGTTTACCCTCGATAATCCAACCTACATGGACTATACATTTGATTGTAATTCATTGAAGGAAAGAATTGATTTGAGTGAGGAAGTTCGCATATCTGAAAAATAAAATAGGTCAATTTCCAGCCATGTCTATTCTACAAGGAGGAGGTTGTAATGTACCACTACAAGCATGAGACAATAGTCGAAGCGGATGCGGAGTCAACCTTCGCATGGTTCGAGCATGAGGGTTCGTTTCGAAGGTTAATGCCTCCCTGGGAGGTAGCGGAAGAGGTTCGAGCAGACGAGTCACTGGAAGTTGGTTCTCAAAGGGTGTTCAGATTTCCGATGGGTCCCATCAAAATGACATGGGTAGCTGAACACACTGGTTACGAACCTCCTCGTTTTTTTTCGGATAAGATGGTGCGGGGGCCATTTTGGTCATGGAGTCACGACCATCACCTTATCGAAGATAATGGTACAACAAAAGTCGTTGACGAAGTGACTTATCAAGTCCCATTCGGACCATTGGGAAATCTAGCCGACAGAGTTCTCGGAGGTAGGCTTGTCAGGAGGAGGATCTCTCAGATGTTTACCGCTAGAGAGCTCCGGCTACAAAGGGACTTGGCTCAGCATGCAAAGTTCTCAGAAGTCCCAAGAAAGAGAATACTGGTTGTGGGTTCTTCTGGGATAATCGGGACCCAACTCGTAGCCTTTCTTGATACTGGAGGGCACGATGTCTGGAGATTGGTTAGGAGATCGGTCAAAGAAGGTGCCAAAGAGATGCGTTGGGAGCCTTCTTCGGGAGTCTTAGAACGAAGTAAACTGGAAGGATTTGATGCGATTATCCACCTTGGAGGAGAAGGGATTGGAGATAAGAGGTGGAGCAGAAAGCGCAAGAAGATGATTCGAGACTCCCGTGTGGACAGTACCTCACTTCTCTCTGAAGCTGTAAGCAACTTGAGGCAGAAGCCTGAGGTTTTCATCCTGGCCAGCGCTATTGGCTGGTACGGAGATCGAGGAGATGAGGAGTTGGATGAAGGGAGCCATTCCGGGGAGGGTTTTCTTCCTAGCGTTTGTGTGGACTGGGAGTCAGCCGCTTCAATGGTTCGGGAATCAGAAGTTAGAACAATTTTCCTACGAAGTGGAATTGTTCTTTCGGGAACCGGTGGAGCTCTTGGAAAGATGCTCCTGCCATTCAAGATGGGAGCAGGCGGACCCATGGGAGGGGGGAGGCAATGGATGTCTTGGATCTCTCTTGACGATGAGATATATGCAATTCATCACCTATTGATGAATGTTGAGTCGGATGGCGTTTACAACCTCACTGCGCCAAATCCTTCAAGGCAGAAGAAATTCGCCAAAACGCTAGGCAAGGTCCTCAGACGACCTGCCTTCGCCCCTCTTCCAGCTTTTGTGGTCAAGGTTCTGTTTGGAGAGATGGGTGTCAAACTCACCCTAGAGAGTCAGAAGGTGATTCCCACGAGACTTGTCCAAGAGGGTTATGAGTTCCTTCATCCGAATCTAGAAGTTGCCCTGACTGACACGCTAGGCGCGTGGAGGGGGCTATAGTCACTCAAGCGATATTTGCTTCAATCTCAGACGGTTTGTGATCTCGGAATGCGAGACCCAGAACAGCTGGGGCAAGAATTAGACTTGCCACGAGTGAAAGGCCGATCATGATGGCACAGAAAAGACCGAAGGTGGAGAAAAATCCCATTTCTGATTGATTGATGATTGCAAATCCAGTGATGTCGGATACCGCAGAGCCAAAGAGGGCTATTCCCGATGCTCCGCCCACTGCCTCAATTGATTTCATTGTGCTCATTCCATTTTCCTTCTCTTCTCTGAACCGTTCAATAATGTGAATCACGTAGTCTATTCCAACCCCAAGAGAAATTGCAGCAATAGATACCGTAACCATGTTTAGGCCAAAGCCGGCAATTCCCACAATTGCGTACAGCCATACAATCATCAGGAAAATTGGAGTTGTGGTGATTGTTGCTAGGATGAGTGGGCGTGTACCCCACAGAACAGAGCATATCACGGCAAGTAGCGAGAAAATGATAGCATAATCAGCACCTGCTAATAAGTAAGAGATAGTAGACATTGCGAATACGCTTAGAGCGATCTTGGGGGCAAAATCCATTGGATTACTCCTTATATCTCTAAGTCTACTTAATGCCGAACAATCCTCTCTGAAACCCCACCAAAGGGCCATTATGCAGAATACGATTCCTAGTAGAAGTGTGTCTTGGAGATCATCCTGCATAGAGTCAGCTGCGACGAATCTGATAACAGGCTCTCCGGTTGCTAATGCCCATGTTACAGGATAATTCTCATCGGTAAATGCTGATTGCAAATTTCCTCTCTCTCGATTAGGTGTCTTAGAGAGATTTTGAATCGGGGACAAGTCCTCTTCAAGTTGTTTCAGCGCGGGTTCGACAAGAGCAAACTGCTCGGGACTGGAAATCCCAAAGCGAAGCGAGGTCCTTGGAAATCTGGGGTCTTCTCCTGACTTGGTCAGCCAAGGCCTTTCGATATCCAATTCACCTTCCACTTGGATGAACTCTCCGACCATACTTGTAGAGAGGGATGGGTAGCCTCCACTAGCTGGAATCCCTCTTGTCAACATGAATCCGTAAAGGAAAGATAGACATCTGCTGTCCTCAATAGAAGGAACAGCGATGAAATCCATTTCCCTGTTGGGTACTTGGAGAGTCTTGCACCCGATTCCGCCATCATCAGAATTGAAGTCCCATCCTGCATTCGCGAAGGGCGTCTGATTCCACGTCATTGCAGCTCTAGTGTACCAAAGCATCAAATCTATCCCGATAAGTTCAATATCCCCATTAGGTAATCGAGAGATTTGGTCAGAATCCTCAGGTCCATGTGCGTTCATGTTTCTACGAAATTCATCAATCGCTTCCACGACAAGAGGATTCGATATATTACCCTCTATCAAGATATAAGCAGGTTCACCTTCATCGCTGAAACGCTCATTAATCAGCCCAACTCCAACTGCTAAATCTGAGTCTGCTTCAATGAAATCCTCGACTTGAAAATCTCCCTCAAGAGACAGCATGATAGGCGTTGCGAGAGCCGTGATAAGCAGTGAAACTATTACAACAACTGGGGAGAATCTTGCTGCCTTTGTCGCAACGAAGGATAGCCAAGAACTAGGAATCATGTGAATTACATCCTTGGGTTCTTCGTACAGTTTTCCCTTAGATTCCAACCACAAATCAATGTCAAGTCTGGCTAGAGGTACCCAGAGCCCCGTGAGGAAGAAAGCGCAAAATACGCCTATTCCAGCCTCAATCCCGAACGATCTCAGCGCCGCAATGCTCGAAGTCATATTGGCCATGAAGGCAACAATAGTAGTCACTGAGGTCAGCATTATCGCTAGTCCGACCTTGCTAATCGACTTGTGAACAGCCTGCTCTGAGTTAGATCCTAATCGACGTTCCTCTTTGTATCTGTGAAGACTATGAAGACTATCGTCAATTTCTAGAGCGAGGATGAGGATTGGTAAGAGATTTGAAAACTGGGACCTGAAAATTATCTCGTTCCCCGACCATTTGCCTAGAATTATTGCCCAACCAATCAATCCGTACATCCAAACCAATGACAGGACAAGGCTTGTGGCGACTATTCCTACGTCAGAAACCCTTCTGAGACTAGCCCAGAGAAGTATCAGAATGGAGAATCCCATCAATAATATCAAATATACACTAGAGATTAGTTCACGATTGATTTCGACATTAATCGACTCAGCGAACATGAGAGAGACGATTGTCTCGTCACTCTCTCTGAGATCCTCCTCTAATGAAAGGTACAACCACTCGACAGAACATAGAGGTTGTCCGGTTTCCTCCCTTTGTTTACAAAACTCGACTGAGTTATGGATTGGTTTTGTCTCCAATTCAAATCCATTCCACTCGTAGCCGAACTCAGAACTTGCATTTTTCCATGAGAAGGTCCAACCATTCTTCTGCATCTCATCTCTATCGAAGTTGACGATTATCCAAGCTGCTGATGCTGACCATCTCCCTCTCTGCCAATTCTCAGAAATCAAGGAGCCATTTCCAGAAACCCGATGACCAACCGGGCCAACCACAGTACCCATCTCATCTGGAAGGAATGCACGATCATTTGAGAGGAACCTGAGAAAGGCACCGTTGCTGTGATTGGCCATTCTGTGTGCTGCTAAGTCAATGTGAGACTGTGTCACATTTGGATCATCGAAAGAGAGGCAATCTAATTCTCCGCAATCGGTCCAATTAGTAGGAGCAGGGTCGGTTGAGGCGTTTATGTCCATAGTCGCGGCTAGTTTGTAGGGGTTTATTCGGGGTGCAGTAAGGGAAGACTGGTTTGCCATGAAATTACGAAATTCAGTCGCTAAATCCAGTATTCCATAAGCTGGGTCTCCTGAAATCTCAGATGCCAGGGGGAGGTAGAACTCCGCAATTTCACTATCTCTCATTGTTCTTGCGTCGTGATCAATCTCTCTGAGAACAGTCAGATTCAGTATTCCACCCTTTGGATCAGAAATTCCTCCTCCGACTCCATGAAATTCGGCAATCATTGTAACATCTGAATCGCGCTCACCGAAGTGAACTGGGTCTCTGACAAAAATACCGAAACCCCAGATGTTTCCTGCTGCAGTAAATTCTTCCCTCAGGACCTGATTAGCGTCCAGTTCTGGAGATTCCATATCATAGGATTCAATATCAATCGGTTCGAAAGAGGCAATGATTCCAGGTACCATGAGGACTGATACTACAATTACGGAGAAGTGGAATCTCTTCCTCCGTGGGATCAAGTAGTCGGCTAGACTCTGGAAGTCTCTCACAGTCCAATCGTGAGCAATTGCATATTTGACTGATTGCGTCCGTTTACAGACCACTCTCTTTGAGTGAATTCAATGCTTCTACTTGAGACTTGGTAAGTTTCTCGGGTTCGGCTAATGTGAACTCGACGTCCAATGCTCCTCCTGCATGTCCATGGCCCTGCAAACGTCTCCTATCTCCAATCCTAGTTCCCTCGGGAACCTCAATCTGCAGTCTCTTTCCAGAAGGTGTTGTTACTCTCACATTTCCGCCAAGGGTTAGCATGGTGTAAGGGATTCTGACCTCTTGAATAAGGCGGCCATCTTCCCATCTACGCCCCTCCTCTGCATCGAGGCGCACAGTGATTAGCAGGTCTCCTGATTCTCCCTCTGGATGCTCGTGGCCCATTCCCTTCAAGCGGAGCAAGTGACCGTGTTCCGCACCCTTAGGTACATGAACAGTGATGTTACTACCCTTTGTGATAACCCCAGACCCTTTGCATGTAGAACATCTCCTAGATGACCCGAAACTTGAACCCCCACAATCCAAACACCTTCTCATTCTTCGATGACTGAACTTGAGTTCTGTTCCACTTAATGCCTGTTCGAGAGAAATGTCCAGACCGGCTTGGATATCTGCTCCTCGGGAGGTCTTCGATCTTGAACTGGGGCCTTTATTTGAGTCTCTAAATCCGAAGTCAAATTCGGGTTGCTGGCTTCCCCTCCCACCCATGAATTGTGAGAAAATATCTCCCAGATCCACTCCACCAAAGGGAGAGCGACTCCTTCCTCCTTGGAACATTTCTTCCATTCGTCTCTGCTGATCATACTGACTTCTCCCCTCAGCAGTTCCAATTGAGTCATAGGCTGATTGGATTGCCTTGAACCTCTCCTCGGCTGCGGCATCTCCGGGGTTTCTATCTGGATGGTACTGTCTCGCAAGTTTGCGATACGCCCTCTTTATTTCAGCATCTGAAGCATCCTTTGATACATCTAGTGTTCGATAAGGATCATCAGGCACAGAGGTACTCCAGAAGGCATTGTCCTTCAACCTGATGAAGGAGGCAGGCGCACCGGTGTGCTAATCATCGGTGTCTTGCTGGGGGCACTATGGGAGTTGGATGGGCGGTCTTCAGGAACTATGCTGGGCATGCAAAGGAGATTCTTGGGGATGTTACCGACTACCCTCGTTTCTTCCTAATGCCTCCATCGGCAATGGTAGAGGCCACGAATGAAGGAACAAATGTTGTAACTCTCCTAGAACCTAAAGAGCATATTGATCATGAAGTTGAGATGGTTTTCAGACTAGGCGATGATTTATCTCCAATACAGATGTGTGTAGGAATAGATACCACAAATAGAACGCGACAGACCATGGCTAAGAAGAAAGGTTGGCCATGGCTAGAAGGAAAGGGTTTCAGAGGATCTGGAGTTCTTGGAACATGGACAGAGTGGGATGAGAGAGACGTAGAGATATGCCTGTCTGTAAATGGCAAGACTAAGCAGATGGCCTCAACCAAATTGATGGTGCATCCTGTAGAATCACTGATGAGGCATCTCAAGCATTGGTATGACCTAGAGCCAGGAGATTTGGTATGGACTGGTACTCCAAAGGGAGTTGGTCCAATGAAATCTGGTGACATCATTGGTGCATGGATGAAGAACGCTGATGGAGAAACCATCAGCGTACTTCAAGCAGTATGTGAATAGAAAAAGTGAGAGTGCAAATATGGACTCCGGCACTAGGAGAATCACGGATACTTGGTTGCTCGATGACAATGGAACAATGCGCAAAGGTGACTTTCTTATCCATGGAGATGGTTCTTTCACAGAGAGTAAGGGAGACGAAGACGTCGTGGAAGTCGTTGACGGGACGATGCGTCTTGTAACTAGATCCCTTCAGAACTGGCACACACACATGGCCATGGTTCTGAACAAGTCAATGGGAGAAGGTTTGCCTCTGATGGAGTGGTTAGAGACCTCTATTTTTCCCGTAGAGAAGGGGCTCTCTGAGGAGTTTGTAGAGAAGGGTACACAAGCCGCCCTGGCTGAGATGATTGCCACTGGTACGACATTTGTTTGTGACATGTATTTTCACCCCGAAATAGTGGGAAAAGTAGTATCTGACAGCGGCATCCGTGCGAAGATTTGTGGACCGATAACAGATTTTCCTACGCCGTCTTACCCCGAGGGGGCCGGACAGGCACTCAAGAAGATTGAAGGATTGCTTTCTGAAGGATCCCCTAGCCCTGAGAAGGTAGAATTTGGAATAGGAACACATTCCGTATTCACATGTTCAGAGGAAACTCTTCTGAAGGCATCAGATCTGTCTCGAAATACTGATTGTACTCTAAGCATCCACACATCCGAGACAAGGGGTGAGGTTGCTGACTGTCATGCGAAACACGGATTGTACCCCATAGAGTATTTGGACTCAATTGACTACTTCACTGAAGGCACAGTTTGTGCTCATTGTGGGTGGGTTACTAAGAAGGAAATGAGAATACTTGCAGGACATGGTGCGCATGCAGTTCACTGTCCGACTAGCAATCAGAAGCTAGCGTGTGGTGGGACCATGTCCTATCCTGCAATGCAGGAGGCTGGTGTCGATGTTAGGCTGGGTACAGACGGTGCTGCCAGCAACAACTCGCTGGATTTGAGGGCTGAGGCGAAGGCGGCGAGTCTGGTTCAGAGGCACGACCATTGGGATGCCAGAATTCTCGGGCCAGAAGAGACATGGTCACTAGCAACTAAGGGATCAGAGGACTGGATCTCATGGGATTTGGCCGATGTCAGAATGAGACCATGGGGGAAAGGAGGGAGAAGGTTGCTTCCCAATCTGATTTACTCAGGAACCAGAGTCCTAGATGTTTTCGTGGGTGGGGAGGCTATTCGCAGAGATGGAGTTACTCTAACTGTGGACGAGGTTAGGGCTTCCCAGGAATTGGAAGACTCAGTCGAGGAATACTATCGCGAATTTTAGTTCACGGGTGGAATAGGAATGCGGCTCCCAGAACAGCGTAAGCTGACAATAACATTGCCCCCTCCAACCAGTTTGACTTACCATCAGAAGCAATCGAGTTGACGATCAATACTGCCAAGAAGGCTGAGACGGTCTCAAGCATTCCAAATTCAAAGGTCAAGGGAACCTCGACGACCCAAGCTAAGACAACCATTAGTGGTGCGACGAAGACTGCAATCTGGGTAGAGGACCCCATTGAAATTGCGAAGGATAGGTCCATCTTGTCCTTGGCGGCCACTGAAACAGCGGTAAAGTGCTCAGCAGCATTTCCGAAGAGAGGTAGAAGAATTACTCCAATGAACAGATGTGGTAGTCCTAGGTCTTCTGCAGTTGATTCGACAGAATGTACGAGAATTTCTGCCATCCAAGAAACCATTATGGTAGCCACAACAAGAAGAATTACTGCATCTCGCTGTGTCATTTCTGGATCTTCGTGATGAGTACCATCGGTGGCAAAAAGATGCACATGTGTTCGGAATTGGAAGAAGAGAAACAAGCCGTACATCATCAGAAGAATTACTGCAGCAATATGACTCAAATCTTGAACACGCATGTCTCCTACATCACCCCCCACAGTAGAGTGGAAAACTGTGGGAATCACTAGGACAATCATTGATAGAAGAAGAAGTGAGCCATTAGAATTGACTTGGGTCTCAGAGTAACTCTGCTCAGAATGATGGATTCCACCCCAAACAAATGCCAGACCCATGACTAGCAGAAGATTGCCAAGAATGCTCCCAATCAGGCTGGCTTGGACAAGATGGATGTAGAATGACTGAGTTTCTGCATCAACAATCTCAGAGGCCTGGAAGATTAACAGAATTGCTATTATGAGTTCTGCGGCATTTCCAAACGTAGCGTTAAGGAGACCTCCTAGAGACTCTGAAGTACGTAGAGCGATTTCCTCAGTGGCGCGTCCCATTAGGAATGCAAGTGGCATAATAGATACCAATGAGGAGAAAAATGCCAAGGAATAATTGTGCTCAATGTAATTGAAGTAGACAGTGAAGGGGATTGCAATAAGTAAGATGTTCAGTATTGTGTCTCTGGGATCCATTGCTCTTATCCAGCTCACCGACTCTGCCATATTCGGCGGGGGCATCAGTTTTCTAGGTCAATGTTGCGCCTCGACACGGAGTATTCTTGTCATCTTTGCAATACGAGAAGTCCGTGGAGGGGGCATTCAGGTTGGCGTTGACGGGTTCTCCCGGAACTGGAAAGTCCACAGTTTCCTCCCTGATGGGGAGCTTGGGATATTGTGTTGAATCAGTAGAGAATCTTGCTGAGGAGTTCGAATGCATAGAAGGAGTGGATCCGGAGGACGGAGCAAGACCGATTGACGTAGAAGATTTACGAAAAAAACTGGAACATAGGTGGAGGATGAACCCAAATGAGCCCATGATCATTGATGGTCATCTTTCTCACTTGCTTCCAGTTGACTGCGTAGTTATACTGAGATGTCGCCCGTCCGAGCTAAGAGAACGTTTGATTGAGAGATCTTACTCTGAACAAAAGATTGCCGAAAATGTGGATTGGGAGATTCTAGGTGGGGCATGGTCAGAGAATAGAGATTCGGTTCCTACAATCGAGTTCGACACCTCGTCCGAAAGGGCTGAAGAAATAGTTGGTACAATTCTGGAATGGGTGGCAGATGACTTCAAGCCAAGAAGGTCGCTCAATCCAATTGACTGGGTAGGTAGAGAAGAGGTTTAGAATGTTTGAGAAGATGAGAGAAAGGTGGACTAAGGCGATTGCCCCCCTCGTTCATAAGATGGGAGGAGTTAATCCTAGCACCCTTACTTGGACCAGTCTCGCTCTCTCTCTGATTGCATTCTATCTGTTAATGACTGCTGGAAGTGACACGGAGGGGGCTGTCTACATCATCGGTGGAGTCGTTATCATCCTCGTTGCGGGAGTTCTTGATGGGTTAGACGGCGCTCTTGCCCGACACCAAGGAACCGATGGTCCCTATGGAGATTTTCTTGACCACACTATTGACAGAATCGTAGACGTTGGTATTCTAGTGGCCATTGGGATGAATGCTGCCTTCGTGGAAAATGCCAGTTCTGGATACGTAGCCGGCCTTCTGACTCTCTTCGGTTCTTACATGGGAACACAAGCACAATCTGTAGGGCTAGACAGGATTTACGGTGGTTTCTCCAGAGCAGACAGGATGGTACTAACGCTTGTGGCACTAATTCTGACGGCATGGCAAGCACATGGGGGGATTTCAGGAATCACTATATCGGATTTCCATTGGCTGGCAGACTGGGTCTTATTGGGTAACAATGAATTGAATGGGATGACTTTCGCATTGGCTATTTCGGCATGGGGTGGAGTATACACATTCATTGTCAGATTTGTTAAAACAAGAAATGATCTGATTGTCTGAATGGAAAATCTGGTGGGTTGCAAAAACCCTCTTCTTTCTAGTCAGTAGTGGGGCAATAGTTATCCTCTATTCAACTCGCCTGAGGAATGTGAAGCACCTTATTGAGAGAGTTCTAGAACTCCGAGACGATGAGACACAGTCTCCAACGTTGCCGGAAGTTGAAGAAGTTCCTGATTTGGAGAACCTTCTGAAGTCCCTTCAACCGAAGATTAGAGTCTTCGGCTGTGGAGGGTGCGGATCCAACACAGTCGCCCGATTAGAGCAAGAGGGATTGTTCGATGATGATTACGTCAAGGGAATGGCAGTAAACACCGATGCTCAACATTTGTTGAGAGTGGATGTGGAGAACAAGGTCCTGATTGGTCGTTCCGCCCGAGGCAGGGGGGCGGGAGGCGACCCGGAGAAAGGAGAACAGGCAGCATACGAATCGGAACGTGTGCTGAAGACAGAGGTAGAGGAATGCGATTTAGCGTTCATCACCGCGGGCCTCGGCGGCGGCACTGGGACAGGGAGTGCACACGTCGTCGCTAGGCTCGCAAAAGTTGCTGAGGCGCTGACAATTGCAGTTGTCAGTTACCCCTTTGTTTCCGAGGGAGCAGTGCGTAGGCAAAATGCTGAATGGGGCCTTGAGAGGCTAAGAGAGGTTTGTGACACCGTAATCGTCCTCCCTAACGAAAGACTACTGGAGGTCGAGGGAGTGAAGGATTTACCCCTCGACGCGGCATTCAGAGTGGCCGACGAATTGCTAATGAGAAGCATTTCAGGGGTTTCAGAGATGATTGCAAAGGAGGGTGTAGTCAATCTTGACTTCCAGGACCTACGATCAGTTATGGAGAACGGTGGTGGAGTAGCGATGATTGGACTGGGTGAGGCGACTGTCGAAGAAGGTGCGGAGAAAGCAACTATGGAGGCTTTGCAATCTCCACTCCTTGATATCGATATCTCCGATGCTAGAGGAGCGTTGGTAAATGTAGTAGGCGGACCTGGGCTGACTCTAGGAGAAGCTGAGCAATGTGCGAAAATAATCCGAGAAAGCATCAATCCGTATGCTAGGATGATTTGGGGAGTGACTACAGATGATTCGATGGGTAGCGACATCAGAGTTCTTCTCGTGCTGACTGGTGTAAAGAGCGAGCAGATTCATGGTGCTTCTCTCCATACTCAGATGAGAAATCTCAGAAACCGAACCGTGGAATTCGTAAGTTAGTATTGTCTCAGATTGAGTTAAAGAAGAACGCCTACTTCCCGTCGTCCTTAAATGGAATCTGTAGGTCGCCGTGGTGCTTCTAGGTGGTAGCATGGCGGTTGAGAGTTCTAAGGTAGGTCCGATTGAAGAGATTGCTCAGTCTTGGCAAGACGAGATTGAAGGACGCGTGAAGGGGCTACAAACTGGTTCCTACGCTAGAATCCTGAAGATGGCAAAGAAGCCCTCCAAGCAAGAGTTCAGACAGACTGTGATAGTTTGCGGGCTTGGAATGTTCGTGCTTGGTGCGATTGGTTTCGTAATTCTAGCCCTAATGGTCAACGTTTTCCCTCCATTCTTCAATTGGCTAGTTGGCTGAGGTGAAAATAATGTCAGAAGCTTATACGGTATATCTCCGAAGTGGAGAGAAGGTACTCCTAATGCAGCGCTCTGATGAGGTCGCTGACTTCCCGGGAGCATGGGATGGAATCTATGGAATAGGCGAACCCAGTGATCACGATTCTGTAGTCTCAAGGATTGCGGAGTGCACCGGGATAAACCCTGAGAAGATGGAAATTGTCCGTTCTGGAATGGCTAGGGGGCTCGCCTATGGCAATCGTCTAAATGATGTGACTCCGATACTTTTCATCACCGAAGAAACGGAGATTAGTCCGAGTGCATTGTACAAGAACAGCGAATGGGTTGATCCTGGTGCGATTCAGAACAAGGATTACGCCACTCCCCAACTAAAGGAGATGTATGGTGATGTGGCGTCTTACCTGTACATTCTCAAGACATCAATCGGTCAAGAGCAAAACGTCGCTGGTGAAATCAGGGCAAGATTATCCGGAACTGGTTCTCTTAAGGACATCCAGGACAAGATTTTCGGAGTCCTCAGTCCACACTACATGAAGGGTTTCATCTTCATTGAAGCAACCGCAATGCACCATGTCCAGAAGTTAATCGGAAGGGTCGGTGTGGGAGTAACTCCACTAAAGAATTGCAGCAAGGTTCTAGACGGTGAGGCACCCCTAGAGGATGTCCTCCCTTACCTAGAGCCGAAGGCAGCCACCTCTGGCATCGAAGAGGGTTGCATCGTCGAAATCTCAGGAGGTGCATTCAGAGGGCAGGCCGCAAGAGTTACCAGAGTTGCCGAATCAAAGGAAGAGGTAACTGTGGAACTGTTCGAAGCCGCTGTACCAGTCGCGCTCACTGTTCGAGCCGACCAAGTTCGAGTCACTCAGAGAGTGGAGTGACCGAAGAAGGAGTCTTTTCTAGGACTACATCATTATCAAATAGGGAGAGCAAGTCGGCAAGTTCCGCGATAGGAGGTCATTTTCATGTCAGCACGCAATGAAACCCCGCACAAGGTGATTCAAACTCTGGGTGCTAAGAAGTGCAATGGATCATGGGAAGACTCTACAGAGAACCTGACTATGGAACAGGTTAAGGGACTTGCAGAGGATCAGAAGGACCGGTTGACTGGCAAGTCTCTATACGCGCGCTGCCGAGAGATAATGGGCACGTGCGTTTCTATGAGAGTAAGAGTCGAAGGTATGGAGCCAAAAGTGGCTCTGAATGCAATGAGTGAGGGGGAATTTAGCGAACATTTCAGCTAGATTCGCACGAATTGCGGGAGAGGTGTGAGCCTCGTGGACCGCAGAGGTGAGAAAAATGAGAGAAAAACTGCAAACAGCGATTCAACAGGCAATCGATGAAGCTCCAGAGAGGGGTTTCGTCGAATCTATCGAAATTTCTTTCACAATCAAGGACGTTGATTTAAAGATTCCAACAAATAGAATTCAAGAGGAGGTCAGACTTCCCTCTGGCAGAGGGAAGCCTGTCAAGATTGCAATGTTCGCTGGAGGTGAAATGGCATCTAAGGCGAAAGCCGGTGGTCTCGAAGTTATTGACCCCTCAACAATAGAAGACTTGGGGGGGAATCGGCAAAAGGCTAGGAAGATGGCCAAGCATTACGACTTCTTCCTCTCAGAAATTCCACACATGGGGACGGTGGGCAGGTTCCTAGGAGGAGTATTGGGGCCGAGAGGAAAAATGCCTCGTCCAGTGCCTCCAACTCTGGATCCATCTGCTCTAGCATCTGGGCTGAAGGACACAGCAATAGTCCGCTCAAGGGACAGGGTGACTTTCCATACTGCTGTAGGTTCGAGAGAACAAGGTATTGACGACTTGACTGCTAACGCTGTGGCCGTATGGGATAGAGTAACTGGAAAACTTGAGAGGGGATCTGGGAATATCCGCTCTTGCTTCGTCAAGACCTCTATGGGACCTTCGATTAGGGTGGAGGTGATTTTGTGATTGCCAAGGCAGCAGGATGGAAGAAAGATCGAGTTTCTGAGTTAACAGAGATTTTCAGTAGTGATGGTGTTGTTGCGGTAGTGGATGTCTCGGGCGTTCCTGCCAGCAATATGATCGATATGCGAAACACTCTGAGGGAGAGGATGAGCATCACTATGGCCAAGAAGTCACTGATGAGGATTGCTTGGTCTGAGGCTGGTAGACCCGAAAGTGAGATTGAGGCTCTTCTTGAAGGGGCAGATCAGCCTTGTGTTGTCCATAGTGACTCAATGAACGCATTCGAGATATTTGGGGAATTAGAGAATACTCGTCAAGGACGTGCTGCCAAGGCAGGGGAAACTTTTCCGGAAGACGTAACAATCCCTGCAGGTCCTACAGAATTCGGTCCGGGACCAATTGTTGGTGAATTCAACGCAGTTGGAATACCAGCAAAAATAGACAAAGGGAAAGTGGCGATTCAGAGGGATACTACCTTTTCCAGAGGAGACGAGATATCTGCAGACTTGGGAATAATGTTGGCGAAGCTAGATATCAATCCAATAGAAATTGGATTAATCCTGACGGGGGCGATAGAAGAAGGTCACATGTTCCAGTCTTCTGATTTGGACCTTGATACAGATGGACTGATGACCGATATTATCAGTGCAACTTCAGGTGCTTTCAATCTGGCTTGTTACGTCAGATGGTTCTCTGCCTCGACCACTCCAACTCTCATTTCCAAGGCTGCTTCAGAATCCCTGTCTGTGGCTTTGGAGGCTGGCGTCGTAAATGATTCGACTGCAGCGTCCATACTCTCGCAAGCACGGTCACGTGCACTGTCCCTAGCTGGACAATTAGATTCCTCGGCTCTTGATGAAGAGTTAATGTCTGCTTTAGGAGCAGCATCTCAGAGTGCTGAAGTCGCCCCCTCCGAGGCGACTGATTCGGAAGAGGTCGTTGAGACTGAAGTCGAAGAGGAAGAGGAGGAAGAGGATGCGGGGTTCGGTGGACTCGGCGATCTCTTCGGATGAAAAAAAGGTGAATGAAATGGAATATGTGTATGCTGCAATGTTGTTGCATTCTGCAGGAAAGGACATCGATGACAAGGCCGTCGGCTCAGTGCTGAAGGCTGCTGGAGTCGAGGCTGATGGGGCCCGAGTGAAGGCCCTAGTTGCCTCTCTAGGCTCCGTCGACATCGATGAGGCCATGGCGACCGCGGTCGCCGCCCCAGTGGCATCGGCTGCTCCGTCTGCTTCTTCCGGTGGAGCTGCCCAAGAGGCTGCTCCCGCTCAGGAAGAGGCTGCTGAGGAGCCCGAGGAAGAGGCGGGCGGCTTCGAAGGTCTGGGCTCCCTATTCGGCTGAAGCAAAGATTGGAACGAATGACGCGAAGCCGCTATGGGCGAGGGCCTCGAGGGTGGCCTGAGACAAATGGAGCGGATGCTTGAGGTTCCGGTCAGCATAGTGCCAACCGAGGCAATCAGATCTATGCGTATTATCGGCGAAAATCGAGGATGGGAGATGGGTCGCTTCGAGGAGTCGACATTGGTTCATAGATGGGCAATAATTGTACCAATTGCTAAACGAGCCAGGGTCCTTGGTCTCAAGGTAATAGAAGGGGAAGCAGAAGGACTGGCAATTCGAACTTGGAGTTATGTCCCAGGTTCTTCAGGAAGGTTATCTTTCGTTTCATTCAGGATTCCCGAGTCATTTGACAATGAGAAGTGGAGGGTTTTCGTGGTCGAATGGTCGAGGAATCTTCCAAGATGCCCGTGGAAATGGACTTTCATGGAGAGATCAATAATAGGTTATCTTCTCCCTGAATTTAGAAAATCACGAAAATTATTTTCCAAGGAAGGAGTCGACATAGACAGTTGGGAAAGTTCTCAAGATTGCTGATTGCAGATGCTTTGAGTCATAGAAGGAGAGTATTTGATAGGGTGTCTTGAGAGCGAAGAGCGAAGCGACCATGGACTTCCAAGATCTTGTAGACACTCCCCAGAAGGTTAAGACACTGGCAGGAACTGTAATTTTTCTGGTTGCATTTCCAATCTACTTTGAAGCTCTGCCGTCCCTGATAGACGATGATATCTCTGGTAGCGGTCCTCCTGGTCTTTCGGGTTCGCTTCTGGTAAGTTTCGAAGAGAGTACGACCTCCCTTAGTGAGTCGGTTTCTCTAAATGACGGAGAAAGTCACGATTCGTTCTTCGATTTGCTGGCTGAGCCAGAATTAAACATTGGATTCGTAGAACTGCAGGTATCGTGCTTCGATAATGATGATCCTGGTCCTGGTTTCACAGACAGCGTAGATGGAGTTAGTGATCTCAGTGATATCGAGGAAATCGATGATCAGAGTGCAAGTGGAGATTGCTCGGGAGGGGGTGATGGTGGCTTTTCCATACGATGGGACGTTACCGAAGGTTACACTGGTGATGAATTCACCGAGGAAGAGATGGATGAGGGTGAGATCAGAGAGGTGTGGAATGACGGAGGAAAGGGCCGAGGATCGTGGATTGTAACAATCACTGCTTCTATTGAGGCTGCCCCTCTGGCAGGTGGTCTCATTGATAATGACGAAGACTTTGATATTACATGGACCGCTGTATTCTATGAGTTGAAGATAGAATCAGCAAGTGACTAATTCTTTGCCTGGATACTTACGACATCTCCGTCAGTGAGTTCGTGGTCGGCGCCGATTACCCTCCCCGATCTAGCATCAATCGCTCTTACGAATCCTTCACCGAGATCCGAATGAACGTGAAATGCTAGTTCCTTGGCAGTAGTTCCACTTGGAACTAGTATTGCATCTGGCAGAGGTCTGCCATCTCCATCGATCCAATGAGTCTCATCCTGAACGGGATATGTGACAATCCTGGATAGTTGTCCGAACACCACTTTCGTCAGAAGGCCAACTAGCCCCTCACCCTCCCATGAAGATAAGGACTTGGAAATTGACTCCAATGCTGTCCTCTGCTTCTCGGACAGTTTCTCTTCGCCTGCCTCTGTGAGTTCAAAGTCGGAATCTCCTAGTTGATAGGAAATCATCCCAGAAGAGGATGCTCGGCGAAGAGCAAGTTCAGCTTCGGCACTAGTGAAGACTAGAGTGCCTCCGTTCGATTCAACCTCAGATTCCAATTCGGTGCCGTAGTGGTTCCGATTGTCCGCCTTGTTTGCTGCTACTGAGATTGGGAACATCGATTTTCTGATTGCAGAAGACAGAGTTCGGAGTTCTTCTTCCCCCCACAAAGCAGTATTTGCCGAAGTTTGATGTTCTCTCTCAACCATGGAGAATCCTGCAGAAACATGAGCCTCAGTGGCGCCAATTCCGGTCAATCTTCCTAGGATATGCTCACGAATCGCTCTTGCCCCTTCTGCTTGGGATTTTCTACGGGCTCTATCCCATCCGTTTTCCATGATTCCCATTATCCATGAATCTAGTTCCCAGAGTAGGAAACGGTGTTCATCAATCGGATTAGAGCCTCCTGTGCCAACTGGATTACCCTCCAAATCGGTGGATCCGGAGACATCGACTACCTGGATTAGGGCATCACATCTAGAAAGGTCAGAAAGAAACTGGTTCCCCCTCCCCCTGCCCTCGTGGGCTCCGGGTACAAGACCTGCAACGTCAATCAGAGTAACAGGGACCATCCTCTTGAAGCCCAAACATGAGCCTGAATTGGGGTTGCAAACACTGCCTTTCCTAGGATCATTGGCTTTAGTAGTCTGAAGTCTTCCTGAAGACTCTCTTCGTTCCCTCAGACTCGAACAAGCACAACTCTGGGGAAGAGGTATCCATGTCACTCCCACATTAGGATCGATTGTTGTGAAGGGATAGTTCGCAATGTCAACTGGCATCTCGGTTAGTGCAGAGAAGGCAGTTGATTTTCCAACGTTCGGCTTCCCGACCAGACCAATTCTCATGTCAACCGGATGGTGGCAGAACCTATCGACCCATTGACTATGTGGTCAATCATATTTCGGTTGCGCTACCAGGAAGATTAGTACTTGATTCGGGGACTACTACTGTGTCTAGTTTTCCCTCTCTCTGGGCTAATATTTTCCTCACGGTTGTCTCCTTGGTTAACTTGTAGGGACTGGATATCGAAGTTGAAGATGGGTTTGGTCCCTCGCTAGCCAGGGTCCCTCTAAAGGAACCACTAATCATATTTAGTGAATGATATATTGATCCGAGGACGGTTCCGTAGAACAGAATTGAGCCTAAAACTCTGATTCGGTTTGAGAGGGAATTTTCTTCTTCCACTGCGGCTTCTAAAAGTGCCATGTCTGAGAAGTCAGCCATCATTGTGAAGGCCAAACCGGAGAATGCTCCACCAGCCATCAACCAGAAGGCCCACCTAGAGCGATTTATTGAGAGGACATTTCTTCCGGAGATCTCTGGGAAAATAGACAATGCAGCCCCGAGAGAAGCTGGAACAAACACCACCCAGACTCCCATCAGAACTAGAGATGAATGAATTCCGGTTAGCTCATTGGTTCCTGTAAGGTAATCCGTGAGGACGAAAAGCCCCCCTATGGAGATGGGGACTGCCATGAAAGCTGCCAAATTAATCTCAGGCATCCCTGGAGAGTCTGGATTCTCAATAAACACGTCATCACCTCTCATTGTTGCCAAGACATTTGCAGATAGTGCAATGATGGGAATGAGTGACAGTGCCAACAGGAATGAGCCGGCGACAATGTCGTTTCTTGAAGGTTCGAATGACGCTGAACTAATACCTAGGAAGTCGGAAGCGACATCACCGTCAATTAGTCCCGCTGGATTGATTGTGAAAATCGCCCCCACCATAGTCACTGCTGCAAGAGATCTGGACCAAAGTGGGTTGCCACTCCCCCTTGAAGCCCCGTACAATATAGCACCTGACATCATCAGGAAGAAAGCCGTACCACTCAATCGAGTGGCTAGCCACTGGCCTGAACCAGTGTCTAGCGAGCCAGTAATAGCTAGGACCACAATGGAGACGGGTGCAGAAATCATACCAATAATCATCATCCAACCCGGTAGTGGCATCTTCTTGGTTCGAGAAGAAGCTGTGAGGAGCATGTTGACAATTACTGCAATCAGAGCGAGACTGGTTAGGAGAGTAGCAACTGGCATTATTCCGATTCCTGCGATCTCTGGCTTGTTCGCAGCAATGAACATGACTATGACAGCTAGAGTCCAGATGAGGGACATCAGAGTGGCGTTCTTCTCGGTTGCGAGCGTTGTTCCACTCAACTCAGGGACAATGTGCATGGAAGATCCAATGAGTAACATGCCAACAGAGCCGTAAACTGCAACTAGGAAACCCGAAGTAATCAAGGAGGATGAGGTCGGATTGAGCCCCCATGATGAGAGGCTGTGAAGTGCTTCTGGATCATGTGAAAGCCAGAGTCCGCAGAAGGTAATGATAGATGCAGGGATAGTCCACAGGGCTCCCTGAATTATCCAGGTAGTAGCTGCGGAACCATTTTTCCCATCAACGAAGTCAATTGGAGGGCCTAGGGCTTTCTCCAGCATGAACATGCTCATGCTCTTGGAAACGTCGGTGAAAACCCAGATTCCCCTATTTACTAGAATGAAGATAACCAGTATTGCCAACCAGAAAGCGGCCATGGAGGAAATTAGTCCCATCTTTTCACCTCACTCGCTGGTTGCCTCTGTTAGCATTGTCCCCAATATTGCGAAAACTCCTATCATTGCTCCAAGGATGAAGAACCAAATTCCAGAGTCAAAGACTCCATCGAAGACTGGTAAAACACTAGAAATGACGGGGAGATCACTGCTTGGGAATAGTATTCCGTACAGAATTAGAAACACAATTGTGGAAACGAAACCCATCACCAACATGACCCATGATGATGATGGTTCTCCCTCTCCTTGTAGAAACTCCCCAATCAAAGTGGACCCGTCATCAGACAAACAATCACTCCGGAATCGTACAATTCCGACTCTACCACCGGAGATTCGCCCTTAAGCATTGGGCGAACGGAGTTTGTCAACAGCATCAAGGAGCGCGGACGAGGTCTGTCGGATTTCCTCTTCGGAATGTGCCATAGCCGAGTGTCAGGGGGAGGCTGAGATCATTGTCCAGCTCCGCTCTCCAGTGTGCCTCGCAGGAGCACTCTAAGTGATTGAACTCCTGAGAGTCTCCGGAAACTGAGTATCTCTCTATTGCGGCAACTACCTCGGAATCGCACGTTCCGCAGTTGTGAGCCCCTCGAATCTTTCCACCTGCTGTTGGGTGGACGATGATTCGGCAACTGGAGTCGTTTAGATGTTCATTGGCTCGCTTAATCATCTCCACCAACGACCATAGCCATGGTGTTCTGTATTCTCTATTTCTGAAAAGCCTGTCAACTATCGTGTTCTTCTGTATATTCATTGGATTAACAGAGACTTCGTCGGAGAAGGGGGCCACATCAATGAGCCACGAAGTGGTATGGTTAAGTGCGTCTCCCTCCGACATGAAAGGTGGTTTGAACAAGAGGTAGGTCTTGACTCGCAAGTCATTCTCTCTCAGCATTTCGACAGCCCGATGCCACTGTTTGGTTGTGAATCCTTTATTGACGTGGAATCTCAGAACACTGTCGTCGTAAGCCTCTAGGCCAATTGCTACGGTGCATCCAGGATGTCTTGCAGCGACCCATTCAATCTTCTCTGGGGTGCACATCTGAGCTTGAGCCTCTACCACCAAATGAAGCCCCATCTCAGCAGTCTCCTCCAGAACCGCCTCCTGCCACTCGGGCGGATTCTCTCTATCCTCAAAGAATGTGCCCGAGGTGTACACCTTGATCATATGGCATCCTTCAAATTGATTTGTCGACTTCTTCGCATATTCCCATTGAGAAAACATGTCCTCTGCAGAGACATCGTCTCTAACATCATTGAAGTATCCGCAGAATGTACATCCTGACTTCCACCACCAAGCACATCCCTTTGACCTTAGAATCACAGTGGCAGCAGTGCATGGAGTCCCATCTGGGAGATTCTCGGGCGTCTTGTACACCGTTACTGGCCTACTGGCGTCCCAAGATTCCCTGAACGAGATCGACTCTGAAGTATTCTCTGGAGCCTTCACTAAATGGTGGATTTTCACTGCCTTGGAGTCGCCCCCCAAAATGCCACATGACTTGCCCATGACACGCGTTTGGCACTTTGCACTTGATATTGACGTGTGGCCCCTCAACGAATGCAACACTAGGTGTTGTAGGATACACTAAACCCTGCTTACTCATGCGAGGTTGGAGAAGAATGAGTTTCGGTACAATAGATGGAATGAGCTATGAAGCTAACAAGGCTCTGAGGAGTTGGTACTGGTATGACTGGGCAAATCAGGCATTCGCCCTCACTGTACTCACAGTATTGGTTCCCCAATTACTTTCCAATATGTTCGAATTGTCAACGGGAGGTGGGGCCGAGGTAGGAAGTCTGAAGATTACTGGAGATACCTTCTACGCAATTGTCCTAGGTTCAGCTAGCCTGTTCGTGGCAATTGTCAGTCCCGTACTTGGAGCAATAGCCGATCGGGTGCCTATCAAGAAGAAGATACTCTGGGTGTACACCATAGTCGGCGTATTATTCACCGCGATGATGGGGGTAGCACCTCACTTAGGGGCTGGGTCAGCATACAGATTCCTAGCATTCTGCCTAGTAATCGGGAACATTGGATTCGCTGGAGGGAATGTGATTTACTATGCATTCATGCCAAACCTAGCTGATAGGGATTCCATGGATCACGTTTCCAGTTGGGGGTATGCATACGGCTTTGCAGGTGGGTCGTTATTACTGATTGTACACCTAACAGTAGGACAAACTGGATTCTTCGGCATATGGGACGCTTGGGGTCCTTGGCCCCTGAGTTTTATTTTTGCTACCAGTGCAATGTGGTGGCTTGGATTCGGAATGCAGTTGTTCAGGTACACGCCAGAGCCTGAGATTCCCAATCCAAAGGAGTATGGCTCGACCGTGGAAGCAATTAGAGATGGAATGAGAGAAGTTGGGAAGACCTTTGGTGAAATTAAGAAATTCAAGATTCTAGCAATTTATCTTGCATCATACCTCATGTTCTTCGATGGCATCAACACGATTGGGGGGATGGCATCGGCATTCGGAGACTCTGTACTGAGGCTGAATCCAACCATGAATTTCGTCCTTCTACTGATGGTGAATATCACAGCAGTGCCAATGTCCGTAGTGGGAGGAAAGCTCGCAGAAAGGTTCGGAACGAAGAGAGTTCTAGGATGGTCTCTAGGAGTTTATGCAGTTGTTGCCATACTAGCAGTTGGATTCGCCCCACTGGAACTTGAAGACGATCACGAGCGCTATGACTTCCAGTACGACTTCGACGAGGATAGGGGCGAGTACAAATTAACCGTGCTTTACGAAAAAGACGCTAGTGTCAAGGGATGGGTGAGTAAGACTGGTGATGGGGACCAGTCATTCAGAGATGCCTTCTTCGAATACATGATAGTGACATCCACCGATAGCGAGAGATGGGGCGATGATGACGTTGTTAGAGAATACTTGACTCCCGAACAGGCTAGTGGCTTAGTTAGCAAGATGGGTGAGGTGAGCGATCATAGATTCTCATTCTCATTTAGAGGGGGAGATATGGGTGAAAGTAGATCTGTTGGAGACGAGCACCCCACAATTATTGAGGGGGAGCTTGCTGACTGGTGGCCAAACCTACTAAGGGACAATGTGTGGGAACCTCTGAACTTTGGCGTTAGTCTACAGTGGATAATGCTAGGAATGATGGTTGGAGTTGTCATGGGGACAGCGGGAGCACAAGCCAGAAGTCTCTTTACGATGCTTACTCCTTCCTCAAGGTCCACTGAATTCTTCGGTTTCTTCGGATTCATAGGCAAGGCAGCTGCGGTTTTCGGTCCCATAGTCTATGCTATCAGTGCAGCCACAATGGGAAGTAGAATGGCAGTAGCCAGTGTAGTTGTCGTCATCCTAATTGGATGGTCTCTATTCATCTTCATCGACGTCGAAGAAGGAATCAGAGTAGCTAGGCAAGAGGACATCGCAGCTGGATTGATTCCCGAGTGGGGGGATGAAGAATGAATTTTTCATTGGTACAACACTTACTTACGATACCTGTGGCAATTTTCTCTGCAGTAATCTGGGGTATTGCTGCAGTACCCTCTTACCTACTCTTCATGGAAATCTCAGAATGGTGCAAAACCCAGGACTTCTGGATTGAGGCTTTCGGCATTTGTGTGGGATTGGGAATTGGATACTTATTATGGGGGTTGACATTGCTGCTGATATGTGGTATCCTTGGTGGACTATTGCGGCCCCCTCTGAAGGAAGGGCGTTACCCCCTCAATAGTTGGGTCACTATTGCTTGGGCATGGTCACTAGTTTTCCATAAGATTGCACAGATGTTTATCAAGAATATAGTACCATCACTACAGGTTAACATATACTACAAACTAATGGGCGCTAAGATTGGAAAGGGCGTCCAGATTCTCACAGATTCATTGAATGACGCGCATATGGTGACCCTTGGAGATGGGGTAGTAGTTGGAGGAAATGCGACAATAAATGGACATCTGGTTGAGAGGGGGGAAATTGTTCTGGCTCCTGTGCATGTGGGAAACAACGCTGTGGTTGGAGGGGGGAGCACCGTACAACCCGGATGTACTATTGGTGAAGGAGCAGTCGTAGCTTCTAGAGCCGTAGTCCCGAAATGGACCAATATCCCGGACGGTGAAGCATGGGGAGGAATTCCAGCCAGATTCATCAAGAAGGTTGGCGAGTAGGGGTTACTCGTTCTCAGACTCCGGTTGATCGGAGTCATCTGGTTCTTCGCTCTCGGACGCCATCTCCTTGATTTCCTCGATTACTGCTTGCTTCTGGGCTTGGAAGGATTCCTGCTTAGAGTGAATTTCCTTAGCCGTGGCAATAGCCCTGTCAATCATGTCATGGCGAGTCTGGATTGCTTCATTGAGTTCCTCGAAGACTTGCATGTGCTGGACGTACCAGTCATCTCTCGCGGCGAGTTCTGATTGTGCGGCTTGGTTTGACTCATCAATCTCTTCGGCTACAGTTAGGACTTGTCCAAGTCTGGCCTTCTCCCTATTCAGCATCTCCTCGGTCTTCTCGAGTTTGTTTTCTAGGTATGGGATTTTCGTATTGGCCTTGGCTAGCTCGACTTCCATCTCGTCCTTCTGCCTGCGTAGATTTGAGAGGAGATTGTTGATTCCCTCCTTCTCTGTCTCCTTGTCGATAAGCTCTCTATTTAGAGTCTCTACCTGGGCCTTCATCTCGCCGATATCAGCCTCTTGCGCGGCATATGCCACTAGGAGTTTATCCAGTGCCTCCTTGTCCTTGGCGGCCTGTTGCTCAAGTTCTTGGATAGTCGGTTGGGGGTCTGCTCCAGCTGAGTCGTCTAGGTCGTTTCCACCACCGAATCCATTAACCATCCTCCATGGTGCGCAGGTGACCCCGATATAACCCCGGCGGCACTTAGGTTGAGAAGAAACGGCTAATCAGGGGTTTCCACAAATAGCTGAGATTGTTGCAGATAGAGCGACTGTCAGTCTCTTTGAGGAGGGGATGTGTAATTTCTCATCGGGCCCGTGGGCATTGTTTCCAGGGCCTGAGGAGCCGGTGCACAGGAACATCGCGTTGGGATATTTTCCCTGCATCATGGCCATGAATGGAATTGTCCCTCCCGTCCAAGTTGCCAATGGAGGGAGGTCTGTTAACTCGATTGAGGCATCGTGGATTGCATCCGAAATACTTCCATCGAGTGGAGGGGCGTGGAATCCCTCTGCACAAGAGTCTGGGGTGAATGTGACCTCGGCCCCGTACGGAGGATTGTCCTCGAGGATGGATTTGGCACTTGCTAGTGCGACCTCTGAGTCGACTCCTGGTGGAATTCTGAAGCTCAGTTTTAGATCGGTATTGGTTCGAAGGACGTTTCCTGCAACCTGTACCGATGGCATCCCGTCCGCACCAATTATCGAAAGTGTTGGCTCCCAATTCATTGCGATGATCATATCCTCTGTGGATTCCGAGACCCGCCTTAGCGAGTCGACGGTTGGGAACTGCTCCCAGATGCTGTCCCCTACTATTTCCCTAAGTGCAATGGCCTTTTCTCTCACCTCTTGAGGGATTTCGATATGCATCTCAGGGATTAGCACTCGACCGGTTGCTGAGTCTTCTACTCGGTCTAGAAGGATTCTCTGGATTCTGAATGACGAGGGAATTGAGCCTCCTGAGTTGCCAGAGTGAATTCCCTCATGGGAGACCTTAACCGAGAGTGTGCCGGAAACAAGCCCCCTTAGGGCCTCCGTCATCCACACGTGGTCATAATCGGGCCCTCCACTGTCCATGACGACTACCATATCCGGATTGCCGAGTTGATTCGTCAGTGCCTCTAGGTATGGAGGGAGGTCGAATGACCCGGATTCCTCGCAGGTTTCAATGATTATTGTGCAACGTGGATATGGTTCTCCTGACTCTTGGAGGAGTCGGATTGAGGTAGCACAGAGGTACCCGCCGTAGCCATCGTCAACAGAGCCACGACCATATAGCCATGGATCCCTCCTAACTGCTCTCAGAGGGTGGAGTCCTTCTGACCACAACTCTGGCTTTGATGGCTGCTTGTCGAGGTGGGAATAGAAGATTACCTCTCCGGGTCCAGTTCCCTCAATGGTGACTAGTAGGACCGGAGAAAGGTCACCGATCCTATGAGTCTCATATGACATTCCATTGATTTCTTGTTCGTCCAACCATTCGCAGAACAACTTGATGGTGGCATCTAACTCGCCCAAATCAGCCCAATCTGGCTCAAATAGGGGTGAGAGCGCCTTGATTTCTATGAATTCAGATAGACTGGGCAGAATTGAGTTCTCCCAAATCTCATCACTTCTTTCCATCAAATATCCTAGGTCCATCGCCATGACTCCCACCCCGAGTATTCACTCATGGACTCTTCTACTGATTTTTCTCAGAGAATGAGCAATTCTTGCACCTCTGGTTAGGACCTTTGTGGTATTTCTCGATCTCAGAAATCGGGAAATCGGAGGCAAGAGACATCCTAGCAGTCCTTGATAGTGTTTCCATCAAGTCTTCCTTCGCCTCCTCTATGAGCTTCTTTGGGTATTCGACTAGCCTGCCAGTAAGTCCGACGAGTATTGCTGGTAGTAGTACCTCCCTCTGAGGCAATTTTGCCTTGAGCCTGTCCGATTCTGATTCTTCGAGAGCAAGGTGGTACAGTGCCATTTGCAGTCTATGTTTGTGAAGCAGGATTGCCTCGGCGTCACAGGAAGGCCCGATTGATTCATCTCCCAGTGCCTCCAATAATCCACTTTGAGACTGGTCGAGAAGGGAGTGGGCATCAGTTGTCTTTAAATCGATGGCCCTGATTGTTGGGGGTCCCTTCTCGTTGCTCTCACAGAGAACTAGGTCGATTACTCCGCTCATGTCGATAGTGCTGGAATCGATCGTAATGAGGACTTCTTCCCCGTCGGGGGACCATTTGCTTCTCCTGACAGAGTCAAAGGAGATGGGAATGGAAACATGGAATGGCATCTCAGTCCTGAGACCCTCCACACGCATTCCATCGAACACCGTCCCGCGTACTAACTCTCCGAGCTTTCCATTCGAAATACGCCGAGCCATAATGGAGGTGGCCTCTGCTACCTTTTCGTAATCCGCACCGGGCGGGAGGATTTCGGAGAACACGGTTCTGTGTATTCTTTCATCGGTGATTCTGTCTTCCCTCTTGGTAACCCAAGAAGACGGAAGGGGCGTGCTTGAGCCATTTCCTCCCGGGCCGGGGTTTCCAATTCCAATCTCGATTATTCTATGGAAAACATTCCCGAATGTTGCAGGATCTATGGATAGAACTGAGTTCGATGTGCTGGATGTTTCGCGATTGGTCAAAATCGGACCTGGTTCTATGCCAGCTCTTACCTCGAGCCAGTGGCACCTAGGGCATTCGAAGTATGAAGGTAGTTTACTGGGTTTTACGCGTACTCTGGTGGAGGTTTCCTTGCGTGGAGCAGTGAGTGTGAGTGGCGCATCTGCTTCCGTGCTTCGAGACGCTTGATCTATTGTCTCGATTCTCTGGATGGGAGTCATGATTCCATGATCATCTTCACTGGTCTTGGAAAAGCAATCGGGATGGTGAATAATGGTCATTCCTGTCTTCTCATTTCCTCCAAGGGAGGCATCTTCCAGCAACCTCACTGGGTCAATGATTCTGTTCCCTCGGTTCACCAATGTTGGTTCTGAGTCGGTGTCTGAGGGATCGAGCCAGGGAGAGTCTTCTTCGCCCCTCCTCCACGACCCCATGCGCAATGACTCAAGCCACATTTGCCCAAGTTGCGGAGCAGATTTGTTATAGGTCCATGGAATCAAAATGCCTTCTTCATCTAGCCACTGAGTCCCTCTGGGTGATCCGGCAATGATTAGCTTCTCTTTGGCCCTAGTTGCAGCAACGTAGAGTAGTCTCCTTGCCTCTGCATTCTTCCTAGCTCTGTGGAGGAGGGAGACGTGCTCCCAGATTGCTGATCTAGGTGGCCTTCCTTCTGCTGGCCATGGGTTTGGATGGCCTGCGAACATCTCTGGACTGACGATTAACCTGCTGTTCTGTTCGTTCCTCATATTGGTCTGTCTAGCAGAAAAGAGGTCGGCGAGGATGATGACTTTTGCCTCGAGTCCCTTTGAGCTGTGAATCGTCATTACTTTGACTGCATCGCTTGGGGGGATGGTCGAGGCCTCGAGTGCCTGTGAGCTCCTCTCTCTCAGGTCCCTGAGCCTGTCGGAGAGGACTATCGGATCACCTCCAACCTCTTTGGACAATGCCCTGATTAACTCTACGAACTGTTCCGCATCCTGCCTTGAGACCTGGTCCGGGAATGCAACAAGTAGGTCTGAACGGTCGATGGTGTCCTCCAGCAATTCTACTAGGCTTGAAGAAGAGGCGAGTTCACACCATCTGAAAACCAAGGATTTTTGTCTTTCATTGGAGCAGTGGAATAGGAGAGCATGGAGTAGGTCCTCTCCCTTCTTTGAGGAGGAAAGGAAGTCATGAAGTTGAGAGTCGCTCATTCCGAATAGGGGTGATCTTGCTACCCATGCTGCGTTGTGACGGGACATGGGTCTAGCGACGAATTGGACGAGACCCTCTAGGGTCGTGGCCGCTGGACGATCCAATAGTCCGCCTTCACGATCCATCTGTGCCGGTATGCCAAGATCATGCAGATGCCTGATAATGACATCTCTGAGATTCACTCTGTTTGGCAATAAGATTGAAATTTCCCCGGGGCTGATTGGATCTTCTGATTGTACCTTCTCCCATGAGTTGTTGGCAGATCTGACATTTACTGGAGTTCCTTCGATGAGGCTTCTCACCCTGAGTGCTATGAGCATGGCCTGTCTCTCCAAGCGATCTAGTGATCCCGGCCCGAATGGGTCGAGATGCACCTCTAAGTCGGTAGGGGGGTCGGTGGAGCCATCGGAGTCGGGTGGACATATCCACTCAATTGATCCAGTCCTTCTCCTCTTATCTGGGAATGAGTGAAGAGTCTGCGCCGAAGCATAGAAGTCACCTCTGGAGATTAGCCTGTGCCTATCTGAGAAAACATCCGTCCACCACTCGTTCATCACTCCAAGGAGTCCGCCTTCTGAACGGTAGTTGACCTGCAACGAAATCATTCCCTCTCTGCGTGCACGAACCTCTTCTCCTGATGGTGCAGGGAGGTCCCAGTCAGTTGAGTCGAAGGGAATCCAAGAGACTAGGTCTCTGCCGCCTCTTTCCAAGTACTCTGAGGCGGTTGCAATGCTCGACATATGGTCGTTTCTAGGATCCCTGCTATGGGACTCTTTCCTGAGTGTTGGTTTTCTGGTAAGTTCTGGGACACTAGAGTACTCATGCACGTTGATTGACCTTAGTGACTTGGCGAAGTCTAGGAATCCGGTTACCTCTGCCTGTCTGAAAGCATAGATGCTCTGCTTCACGTCTCCAACGTAGCATACAGTGGGCTCCCATGGGGTGTCTGGCTTCGGCTGGTCTCCTTCTCTGAACTCCCTAGGGCCCCATAGTCTGGATAGGAGTCTCCATTGTAGGGGTGAGTTGTCCTGTGCCTCGTCGATGATGAATGCCCTGTATCTTCTTCTAATTTCTTCGAGCAGTTGCTGCCGCCCCTCGAGATCGGTGCGCATGGCACTCAATCTTGATGCCCATGCCCCAGCAGAATCTCGGTTCTCCTCGAGATTGGAGATTTCCTCGAATGCTTTGGCTATATGGCCATCTCTCCACGGGCTGTCTGCATTGATAGAATCGAGGGCACCTTGGACAGAGGGGTGGTAGAATGTCCTGCAAACCTCTGGGCAGTTTGCTAGTAATAGGTCTCCTGCTAACCTCTGGATATCATCGAAATCATGGACCTCTTCCCGCTGCTTCAGATTCTTCATGACTCCTTGGAAACCCAGATGCAGAAGATAGAGGTCGCGTAGGTTCTGTATCTCGGCCTCCAAGGAGAAGTGGTGGTTCTTCTTTGGATTCTCTAGCCTCTCTGGGATTTCTACTGGGAGGGTCAGAATGGGTTGTTCCCAATCTACCGGTACCTCGGGGGGATTGGATTCATCAAGAATAATTGCTGTTCTTACGAAGTGCAGAACCATGCTACCCAGATCATCGGACCAGATTCGTTCTAAATCTGAAATTCTCGACTTCATTGTGGATTTGTATTCAGACTTGAGATTCTTGTCCTTTATCTCCGCATAACTCCTAATTCCTGCTAGCCAAGAATCCGATGGGAGCTTCAGTCCTGGGAAGAATTTCATCTCCTTGCCCATCAGTGTGGAGGGACTGACTATGCAAGTCAGAACGTGTCCCATCCAGCAGAGTTTTTCCCATTCATCGGAAGGGGGACCGTTTCTGTCGAGCTCGTCTAGAGATGCCATCCGAGTCTCAGAAGACCAACCGACGGCAGAGGGTGATTGGAGGGACTCCTTAATCGTCTCGCAAACCTCTGTGACAACCGAGTGAAGTCTCTGAGCCTGTAGTGCTATCTCTTCATTGTCGATAGAAGACATAATCGTCATTAGCAGTTTGTTACGATCCACATTTCTCGATTTGTCCATAATCTTGCGAGAGGACTCCTCCACAAAGACGGATTTTCCAACGAGTGTTCTGAGTACCCTAGCCGCAGCGGTTCTCCCTGAGTAGTGGCGAGCCACCCTGTCTCTTGCTGAGAGGACTTCCGATGCGATTTGGGAGGGTATTCCAGCATCAACTGCATCTCCGATTCGGGTTCTCTCGCTAGGAAGTCTCCAAATGGTCCTGAGTGCAGTCTCCACTAGAATTGCCCTGTGGTGCTCTGAGACGTTCTCTCGACTGAGTGCATCCCCCAGTTTTCCACGATATGGCGAAACCAACTGAGAGAGGAAGGAGTCGATGGTTCCGATTGGTGCGTCTTCGAGAAGGGTAAGGAGTTGCTCTACGAATCCTTGGCTCTTTACTCTCGGGTCGTATCTATGTTTGCCGTCTTCACCTAACGGACCTGGTCTAATCCTTGAGATTGTCCTCCTAAGACGGTCCTTCATCTCGTCAGCGGCTCTGTTTGTGAATGTCAGGAGAACGACTTCGCCTGGGAGAAGCCCCTCCCATTCTTGCAGGTTGATTCGCTCAGATGCGGGTGCAGTGACCATCCCTCCGCCAATGCTGGAAGGCCTGGCAGGCTTCGGTAGAAGTCTGGTTGCCCTTTGGTCGGTGGCAAGGTAGTGCTCTATTACCCGATCAACGATGGTGCTTGTCTTTCCAGTGCCAGCACCCGCGTCAATGACGATGTGCGAATCGAGATTCAGAGCTAGACGCTGGGCCGTGTTTAGTCGAATCAGAATGACCCCTCCAACCTAACGTTACAGGTTTCTCTAACAGAGCAATACCCGCATACTCCTGGAGATGGTGTCGGATGCACCTTCCCTGACTGTGCGTTAGAAGATACCTCCAGAGCCACCGAGAGTCTCTGTGCCAGCCATGATCTGAAGTGATCGCTCTGAGTTTTCTCATCCTCGTCTGCGAACCTGTGTGATGTGGAAGTAATTGACGACCTAGTCCCGATATTGAGTTCTTTTTGGGAATCGGAGTATTGGGAGGAAACCTCGAGGAGGTGTTCTGAGTTGTGTCCAATCACAGAGATTCCTGCTGCAAGAACCAAATCTCCTGGATGAGTCTCCTCCCATGCTCTGGCATAAACTGCGAGTTGCAGTTCTTCGAGAAGACCCTTGTAATGGCGATTCCTAGGTAAGGCAGATTCGGAGGTCTTGAGATCCCTAATTGCGACGATTCGCTTTGGCCTCCATCCTGTGCCGTGAACTCGGATTGGTGCGATGCTGTCATCTCCCTCATTGTCAATCCACTTCCCAGACTCCAAGTCATGTGGAAGCAGATCGACTCGGTCTATCCAACCCCTAATCTTGATTGGCTGGATGTCGACCTCTCTAGAAAGCTCGCTCGGGATGGAGATCTCCACGTTGTCGGAGTCATCTTTCCCAATCATCCACTCTATGGAAATTGGAGCCGAGTCCCCTATCTCTAGTTCTGCTACGACTATACCTCCCACCCGGCCAGCAGGAGGGGTCGGCGAAGGGTCTGCGAGCCAACTGCTCCAATCCTCTCTAGTCATTCCAGTCAACGACCTCAATCGCTGTGTGGACACGGCGTCTGATCTCTCAAGCCAAGGGGCTCTGGAGTCTAGAGATTCAAGAGCGATCTTCATGATCTCGTTCGGATGCAGACCTGATCTCTGAACGCTGATATGTCCAGATTCTTGGTCGAAATTGCGTTCCTCGCTGGTTGGAAAGTCCAGTATTTGTGCGATAATGTCGTGATGAACGTTGTGTAAGAGTTCACCAAATGTCCTGCTATCGATGTCTTCTCCCTGCAATTCTTCCCTACCTGCTCCCAATTCTCTAGATAACCATCCCATCCTAGGGCACCTCAACCATGTCTGAAGTCTGGTTGGCGACCATACAGAAACATCAAGCGAGGACTCTCCCGAGTGCCCGTGTCTGGAGTCACTCACCAATGAGTCGGTTGAAACCGGAGAGAGTGGTCTCGGATCAATTGATAGGGTAGTCTTTCCATCGAATTTCCCCCCTACCACGGGCCATCTTTGGTTAGTCCTTGGAGTTTCGACTTCAGAAGGTGTTTTTCCATGGAATTTGAGACCCTCAAGAGAGAAGATGTGCTTATTGGAGTCTTCAGGGAGGTATCCATCAGCATCAGCAATGGAGGGTTGCCTTCTTTCTCGATCTCTCTGGACGTGGAGATCTATTGGAATAGATACTGCGCTTGGGTTAATTGGGGATTTGGTTGGGGCCTTTCCCTTCCTGATAAGTAAGCCATCAGCCTGTCTGGAGTCTCTGGGAGAGGTTTCTGATTCGGAGTTTTGGTAGGCCCCCCATTCGCTTCCTTCTATCTTAGAGTCACGGGCCCATTCTCTGATTGGTGCAGCCGGCGGTGCTGTTTCATCCATGCTTGGATCTAGAATTACCACCTCAGGGGAAGCATGCAAAATATGCTGCAAACTGTGTCTTGCGTCTCTGATTGGGCCGTCAGGCCTGAGGATCCCCAGTGAATGGCGTTCCTCCTCTCCTAGGAAAGGTGCCTTGGGGACTCTGAGGTCCCAGGAAGAGGTGGATAGGTTCGCTAGCACTATGAGTTGAGATGTGCAGCCAAGGGCCTCCTCTGGACTCAGGACCGAAACATTGCCAGAGAAGTTCGGGCCACCTGTAATTGCAGAGGATTGCTCGGCTAGTGAGACTAGTTCTTCCACCCAGTCAGGACCCAGCATTGGAATTTCTTGACCGGAACTGCGCTGCATCGCTCTTAGGGTCTCCCTATCACTAACGAGAGCCTGAACTGCTGCTACAGGAGAGATGCCCCGACCTCTGTAGTGCTCCATCTCAGAATCGAGGTCAATCAGTGATAGAGTGTTCTGCAACCATTCATCGCCATCTGATACGATATCTGGAAGGGGGAGAGGTGCCCCTGTGTGACATCCAATCGGTTGCCCCAAGTCACCTACTAATTCCCTGTCCGAACCTCGGAGTATGGGCCATAGAGAATTCGCCAAGCAGAGGAGCCACCATTGTACCGCTTCCTTTTGTGGACCGTCTTTCTCATCTGAGGGTGGTCGGGAAAGTGTCTCGATCCATTTGGAAAGAGCACCTGGTCCACCTAGGACGTGTTCATTTCTTGCAAGTAGTGTGAGTAGTTCAGAATCCGCGGAAGGAGTGATTTCGGACTCTGAGGGATGCTCTGAAGGAAACTCAAACGGGGTGACTGATTTCTGAAGTGACAGAGCTCTAAGATTCTCAAGTGAAAATGCGTCGGATCCATGTGCTAAGTTTGCGAGGCACAATATCCAATGGCCTATTGGATGGGATGAGGGAGGTTCGTTTCTCCTTTCCATGCTAATTCCAATGGACCCAAGGACCTGTTTCCATCTGTGCCTATTTTTTTCAACAGCAGGATCGACGATAATTACCTCTGCGTCCCCCAAGTTGAGCCTCTCTGAAACAAATCGGACTGCGACTTCGAAAGAGTGGGCTTCCCTCCTTAGGAGGATTCTTTTGACTTTCGCTGGGACTTCTTCTCTAGAGGTCCTGACATGGGGGACCCATTTCGGCAAATCCTTCGAATCTTTCAAAGGGTGTTCATCGACGAGAAGGTTTCCATGGTGGCCGAGTCGGAAGTTTCCAGTATGCGCTAGTTGGTGAATTGGGCGATGCTTGGACAGAGACAAGAGCATCTCGATGTGAGACCGACACATCACCGGAGAGTGGTTGAGCATAATGATTCCATCGATATCGGTGACTGTGAATGGAATGGTTCCGCTCTCTAATGAGTCGATTATTCGTTCGACTGCCATATCCGGATGAGTGAATCGCAGCTTCTCCTCTAGACGCTCGATGACACTCCTGAAGGTCGCTATTCCGGGCCCATCCCACCTCTTTGCTACCATCTCTCTAGAAAGCTGGTAATGGAGGGCAGCCAAGGCCTCGGTCTTCCCCTTACCCCATTTCATGTCGGGAAGTGGGTTGATGAGAGGGAAGCCCAGTATTGTCGCTTCTTTTCGGCACTCGCTGTGAAGTACGGACATCAGTGGACCGTCCTTAGATAGTACTCGAGGGAGCCTGAGATCAGCGACTAGAGATGAAATCAGTGATTTGATTGTGTGGTGCAGTGTTCGATCCACTGCTCCTTGGAGATCGATTGATGACAGTGCTTGCATTCTAGATTTCTCGGTGGGATAGATAACCAAAACTCGTCCATGGGAATTCAAATCTATGCTTGGGGTTCCCAATGTCTGACGCCTGATTTGCTCTCGGAGCCATTCTGGCATGGCCCCTCTAGGAACCTCCTCGCTAGTCACACAATGGTCCCTTGGCGACAACATGACATCTCCGAGCATTGACCATGCTCGGCGGTGGTTATTCAACCCAACTGTTGACAATCATTACTATAGTTCAGAATCTCTCTTGCGTCTGGGCACCAACGCAGCAAGCATGCACAATAGGGTAGATACTGCGGGGGCTGGCATTGAATTCTCATCATTTCCGCTGTGAACTAGCCAATCTACTAATAGGACGACGGACATGTCATCTCCGTCCCAAGCATTGGGAGGTTCTAGGATGATTGAGCCGGTTTGGCTCGAGCCGATGTTGACCGCCTCATGGAGAACGTGACTGTAGTTCCCCTTCCCGTTGCTTCCATCTGGGAAGTTGGCGATGTCCTCGACGAACAAGAGCCAGCCGTTGACTTCCCAGTCTTCGATGGGGGACGAAATCATATTGCTCCAAGAAAGGGTGAATTCAGCCAAAGAACCCACCCTCTCTGCCGAGAGGGAGAATGAGCCGTTTTGTTCAAATGGATGGCTAGATCCTATAGCCAGTGCAGTAGAATAATCAGTAACCAGACTGTTGGACTTGGTACTGACTCCAGTATACATTCTCTCACCGTCGAAAACTTTGGTTGGAGCTGCGCGTTCCATACCATCCAAGAAGGGTGTCTCGCTAGATAGAACTGAACCGCTACCGTAGGCATCGATCCATCGAGAGTCTGTCGAATTACTACCGAAGGGGTCCAGTGTCTCGTAGAGGTATCTGTGATAGTGAATCCTAGACACGTCCTGATTACCGATGGCTTCGTCTAGGGCCTGTTCTGTCTTGATGCAGTTGAAGCACCAAGTGGCGGTGTATACCTCGAC
>Ga0208522_1000075_pt1 | contig 61164 bp, 37 predicted proteins | sample ETNtaG_25_FD_185763 | JGI IMG/M metagenome (GOLD analysis project Ga0208522, IMG submission 185763) | Marine microbial and viral communities from oxygen minimum zone, Eastern Pacific Ocean - ETNP201302SV86 (SPAdes) (version 2) | ecosystem: Environmental > Aquatic > Marine > Oceanic ... | reverse complement strand
CGATGATAGCACATGCGTGTACCCAGAGCCCGAACCTGAGCCTGAGCCACAAACAGGGCCTCAGGACACCATTGAGGATGACCAATCATCCAGTGGTTCAGGGAACTCACAGAGTTCGGGTGGCCTGACCACAGGCCAATTCATCCGCGTCGCACTGGGATTACTGACACTCATTGCAGGAGCATTCCTGATTACACTCATGGTTCGTGTTCGCAATCAGGACGATGAGCCGAAATTTGAGTAGAATCTGAGATAATCGCTAATCATCCGCGCTCCCGTGAATCGGGCACTCGTGGCGATCGAGGCCCGCATTAGGTCATTCCAATGCTCCGGACCATCATTCCATGCCGGCAACACCTCGTGTTCGAGTGTATCATAGACAGCATTCGCATCACGCTCATCATCACGCTCATCTTCACCTTCGCCGATGCCCCATCCGTTGACACCATGCTCACACGCTTCAGGCCACCAACCATCCAGAATACTGCAATTTGGGACTCCATTCATGGCCGCCTTCATCCCACTGGTGCCACTGGCCTCCATGGGTCGAATTGGATTGTTCAACCAGATATCGACTCCACTGGTCATCGCAAGTCCAGTGTCCATCGAATATTCCTCTAGGAAGGCAACTGGGATCTCATCAACAAGTTGTGCAGCCCCTTCGAAAATATCGCGAATGAGTTGTTTTCCCCCTTCGTCCCGGGGATGTGCCTTGCCGGCGAAGACGAACTGAATCTTTCCGGTTCCAATCGAACGCAATCGTTCCAGATTACTGAATACGAGATTGGCTCGCTTGTAGGTTGCAAATCGTCGGGCGAATCCAATGGTCAATCGTTCCTCGGAGAATTCAACACCCGTCGAAGCTCGAACGAGATCGCGCAGAACAGAACGGGCTTCTTGCCTAGCCTCTACCAGTTCTGCGTCTGGTATTCTCCCAGCGTGAGCCAACACAGTAGGGTCTTCCCTCCAACCTTTGAGGTGACCATCGTAGAGATTGGCCAATGATGGACTAGTCCACGTTTCGTGGTGAACCCCATTGGTAATTGGATGGATGTGCGTACCTTCGAACATACCGCTCGCGACAAAGGCATTGAGGTTGGAGACAGCATTGACTTGACCGGCCAGAGCAACTGCAAGATGACTCATTGAACAGGAATCAACGTCATTGACCAGATTGCTCGCATCGGTGGGCAGGAGTTCCCCTAGAACTGTTGCAACCTCTTCCCACGAGAACCGATCATGTCCAGCCGGAACCGGTGTATGTGTGGTGAACAAACAGCGCTGGCGGAGTTGTTCTCGAGTCCATCCCTGATGCAACATTTCGAGCATTGCGAAGGTACAGTGTCCCTCATTGAGGTGCAGCCCAGTAATCTCGTGTCCCAGAGCCTGCAAGGCACGAATACCGCCGACACCCAGAAGATATTCTTGGCGTATTCGTGTCGCATCATCGCCGCCGTAGAGACGATTTCCCAATGTGGAATGTTCGGGAGAATTGTCCGGGTGGCGCGTATCGAGGAAGTAGGTAGGTACCCCCTTGATTTGATACACCCAGACCTTGGAATGAAGTGTAGTTCCATCGAGAGGGAGTGCAATCTCGATACCCGTTTCAACAAGGAATTCATGCGGATCTATCTCTGCATAGGTCTCGGTCTGGTTTCCGTCTGAATCAAGATGCTGACGCCCGTATCCCTTGCGATAGAGCAAGGTACAGCCAACTAGATCGATTCCTGCATCCGCTGCCGATTTGATGTGGTCCCCTGCCAAGACTCCAAGGCCACCAGAATAGGTATGGAGTCTACTCTCAAAGCCGACTTCCGCAGAGAGGTAGGCTACACTCATCTAAACCATCTCGGTCCGCTTCCACAGTCCTATGAATTTGACCCTAGAGAGATTTGAATTGGTTCAGCGTTTGAAGGCATTCCAATTACCATCCGTCAATTCCTGCCATTCGAATTTCCATGTCCAATTACCCGTCGTTTGTCCCGGTGTATTCATTCTCGCTTCAGAGCCCAATTGAAGGATGTCTTGCAAAGGAACGATTGCCAGCGGGGCCGGGGATTCCATTGCCACACGAATTAGTGTATCACAGGCACTCTCTCCCGCCAATCCGATTTGCATCACTCGCGCCTTCCTTTGTTCCGAACCAGATTCCCACCAACCCAATGTGGTGTCATTGTCGTGTGTTCCTGTGTATGCCACGCTATCTTTCGAGATGTTTTCAGGCCGATGGGGATTGTCTGCATTCTCATCATCGAACCCGAAGTGAAGAACTGACATTCCAGGAAGGTTGTGACGTTTTCTGAGCTCGGTGACACTTTCGGGAATAATCCCTAGATCTTCGGCAACAATCAGTGTGTCTCCGGCAACATCGATGATGGCTTGGAGAATCTCATCACCCGGCCCCTCTATCCATTGGCCATTTTTCGCATTCTCATCCCCTTTGGGGATGGCCCATGCGGATTCAAAGCCGCGAAAGTGATCAATACGCACCATGTCGAACAGTCCACAAGTGCGTGCCATACGCATTCTCCACCATGTCCAATCTTCTTCCTTGTGCGCCTTCCAATCGTACAGCATCGTGCCCCAACGTTGCCCATCTTCTGAGAAATAATCAGGGGGAACTCCAGCAACGACATCGTGGTGGAAGAGGTGGGGTCGAACCCAAACATCCACTGAATCCTTGGCGACGAATATGGGTAAATCACCAAATATTTTGATGCCCTTTTCAGCCGCATAGTGCCTTAGAATTACCCAATCTCTCTGAAAGCGAACTTGATTCATGATGCGACCACGAATTTGTGGCATATACGCCTGCATGGCTTCTTCAATAGCTTCTGGGTGGCGATCTCGTAGGGATTCTGGCCATTCAAACCACGGTTTTTCGTCGTGCATCTCCTTGAGGACATCGTACAATCCCCAATCCCACGCCCAATGTGCGTTGACACTGAGCCACTCTCGAATCAATTCGTGATCTGGATCATCTTCAAATGAGGGATCACACAATTTCACCCAGCCCGCAAAAGCGCTGGTTGAAGCGTATGGGCTTCGGTGTTCATCAGGTGGTGTAATAGGCAATACTTGCCAAACGGAGACCCCCGCTTCAGCGAGCAAATCGATGAACGAGAAGGCATCGGGGCCGAGCTTGCCCGAGGGCAATGATGTGATGTGGCACAATATGCCCGCCTCGCGCATACCCGGCCTTCGGCCGGGAAGGTGGAAAACCTTTGATGTAAAGCGGACTCGCCGAAGCGATGCGTCGGACTGCAATCGTTCTCGTCACACTCTTTCTAGCTCCGGCTTGGCTGGGTATTGTCACAGCCACGACACCGGATGAGATATCCCTCGATGGAGATATGTCCGACTGGCCCGCAGACAGCCTACAATCCACTGATTCCAATGGTGTGACATTCCGAATGACCTGGAATGCCACACACCTGTTTCTGGGTTGGTCTGGGACCGATTGGTCCAGTTTGAGCGAAGGTGCCGACCTGTTTGTCTATCTGAACACGACTGAAGGAGGAAGCCCCCTATCCAAGGAGTGGAGTTTTTCCCAGACTCTTCCATTTGCTGCGGATCACGCATTCGTTCTCGAAGACTCGTCCTATTCAGCATTGCAAACCCATAATGGAACAGGGTGGGTAGACAGCCCTGCATCTGCGAATTCGTGGATTGGATGGTCGGGCAATGAGAACACAGAGATTGCAATTCCTTGGTCGGGTATCGATTCTCCTGAGAACGTCGGTGTTGTTGCTTGGGCACAATGGCAGGATGCTGGCAATGTTTGGGCTGCTTTCCCACAAGAGAACCCTGCGACCAGTAATGGCGCTGAGACATTTACTCATTGGTATCAAATCGAGAATCGTTCGATACCCCAGTCCAGTGAAAATGTCGAAATTCTAACCTCAGACTCACCAGTTGAGAAAGTCGATGATGCGTTGAATCTGGCTATCGTCTTCCATCAGCATCAGCCGTATTACAAGAACAAACTGACCGGCATGGTCGAGATGCCATGGGTCCGAGTTCATGCGATGACCGAATATGTTGACAGCCCTGGTATTTTATCGGGTACAGATACCAAGGTCACATACAATCTAGTTCCATCATTCATAGAGCAGTTGCTCGATTATTCGGAGAATGGTGTGCTTGATGTGCATACCGACATTGCCCGCCGTTCTTGGAATTCTGAAGGCTATCCGAACGCCACAGCACTCGAATTACACACGATGCAATTCCAATCTTTCTGGAATTCAGGTTGGATTTACAACGTCACCACTGAGGATTCCCGAGTTGGATGGGTGTATCCATCCAGCCAGCGCTATTCCGAACTTTATGGCATGACGATGCACAATCTGAAGCCAGCAACAATCATGGATGATACACTGCTCGATTCGCAAGATTTCCTCGACCTACAAGTCCTCTGGTATCTCTATCAATTCAGCCCATCCTATGTTCAGGGGAACTACAATGTGAGTCACCTAGATCAGGGTTTGATTGATCTGTTCATGCAGAACGGCCAATACACATTGGCTGATCTCACATACGTCCTTGATGCCCAGGAATCACACATGTCTAACATCCTCCCCATGTATTCTGAACTGGCTGCGAGTGGACAGGTAGAATTGACCACTACGCCGTATTATCATCCAATTATGCCACTGTTGATGATGGATGGCTGGACCTTTGAGGATGGCATACGTGTCAACAAGGATTCCTGGCCCGATGATGTCACCAATCACCTTCAGACAGGCATGGATTTGTTCGAGGAGGAATTAGGATTCCGTCCGGTCGGTATGTGGCCCAGCGAGCAATCGGTTTCACCCGAGATGGTCCAACCTGTAGCCGATGTTGGAATTGAATGGATGGTTACTGATGAACTCAATCTTGAGGAATCAACAGACATGAGTGGCAATACAATCGATATTTCCGTGGCTTCCAACCTTGCCACCCCTTGGATGGTAGACGATGTCGCCGTCGTGTTCCGGGATCGAGTTATCAGTGACCGAATTGCCTTCCAGTATGGCTCCATGACTCCAGAGGCCGCAGCGTCCGACTTCCTCGCATACTGTGACGACATCAGACAACAATTGCTCGATGAAGGCAAGGATCCCAGCGAACACTTACTCACCGTAGCATTGGATGGCGAGAATTGGATGTTCATGTCGGACTTCCAGCATCACGACAATGGTCGTCCGTTCACTGAGGAATGGTTTAGCAGACTCACGACTCACCCCACGGTGGTCACAACCACCCCTGGAGAATTCCTTGAGAAGAATCTCACTTTGCCTGAAATCGATGTTATTGGCACCGGTTCATGGATTGATGGCACACTCTCGACGTGGGCTGGAGAAGCAGAGGAGAGCCTTGCATGGCAACGAACAGTCGAGGCACGCCAAGCGCTGGTCGCGTTTGAGGCAGACAACCCCTCTCATGCTGGACTCGATGATGCATGGGAGAGCCTGTACATCGCCGAAGGCAGTGATTGGTTCTGGTGGTATGGGCTTGATCAAGACAGTGGTTATGATGAGATGTGGGATGTGCTGTTCAAGGTACATCTCTCCAATATCTATCGTGCAGTCGATCTTGACCTCCCGCCATATCTGCAGGATCTGTGGTCCAATCCAGCCTTGCCTGAAATCCCTTACAGCGGAATCATTGAACCGATGATTGACGGTATTGCATTACCCGGTGAATGGGATGGTGCAGCAATGTACGATGCCGACATAGATGACGAATTGTTGGACATCGAATCCTTCCATTTGGGTTATGATGCTTCCAATGTCTACGTGAGGGTTGATCTCGGCAGCATGCCGGCAGATTGGGAAACGATGGACATGATGGCGATGCCTGACATCTCTATCTACTTCATGCAGCCAAATGCCATCAATTTCAATGAGGTTGAGACTAATTTCAGAACATATTACGGCAACACAATCCTTGGATTCCCTGCCAAAAACATGGTTTCCTTCAACTTCGGTGAATTGTGGGAAGACGGGCGTGCGAAATTCGATATTTTCGAAGCGAAAGGCAAGATTGGCGACAATGAACGTTGGAATCTAGCCGACCAATCGATTCTTGGCGGATGCGCTGCAGATGAGGTGTTTGAATTCCAAATTCCATGGTCTGACATCGGTCTTGCGCCTCGATATTCAACCCGTGTTAAGGTCGTGTCCAGTTGGCGTAATTCATTCGCTTACGGAGATGGAACAGATGTCGAGGTTGCTCCACCGGCCCCTGCTGAAATGATTATGCCAGATTTGGAAGAATGGGTAACTCTGCTAGATATCGATGATGCGGTTGGTGATGAGACTGGAGATGGAGATTACACCTATCCATTGGCCGGCGATTTCGCTCCGGGTTCAGGTCTGTTTGACATTACTCACCTCAAGGTCAGTCAGAGTTCATGGAATGCCCGATTTGAGCTGACCTTTGCCGAGATGACGGACTATTGGGGGCTTGCCAACGGCTTCAGTCATCAAATTGTGCAAATTTACGTTGACCAGAGTGAAACCACGTACGGGAGGACTGAACTTCTGGACGGCGCCTATGCGGTTGCCCACGATGACTGGGCATGGGAAGTAGCCGTTTCTGCAACCGGCGAACCAGGGGCAGTGAAGTCAGTCAGCGCAAGCACCGGTGAAACCAGTGCCAAGGGAATCGAAGTCTCCGCAGACAAGGATTCCAAAACCATCACCCTCACGGTCTCGAAGAGCGTCATTGGCGATAACATTCCAGATTACCGATTCATCATCGTCACTGGTTCACAGGATGGGTTCGGCATAGGGAAGTGGCGTGATGTCGATGCCGATGCCAAGACTTGGCGACTGGGTGGCGGCGATGACCCTAGCCCCGTCGATGGTCGAAATTACGATCCGAACATTATCGATATGGTGCTCGACAATACGACGGATCAATCTGCGATGCTTGGCTCATACGATGTCGATACACAGACGTATGCCGTTCTGACGGGAATCGCACTCCCAGAGGTGGCACAGCAGGTGTTCGGAGTTAGTGTATCGAGCATCACCACTTCTTCGGCAATCATATCATGGTCGACGACCAAATCCGCTGATGGAGTAGTGACCTGTGATAACAATAGTTTCTCGACACCGATGATGCTCTATTCTCAGGCATTACAAGTCACGGGACTGGATGCAGGAACCGCCTATTCATGCTCAATCACTGTGAGCGATGCTCCGCCGGCATCAATTTCATTCAACACCTCTAACCATGTCGACACAACTGCACCTGACCTGCTGAATCTTGCTGTTGAAGTGCTTGAAGGCGGCTCACTGCGGGTCACTTGGTACACGAGCGAGGAGGCCACAGAATCAATCGAGGTCGCAGGCCAATCCTTCTACGGTGATGCCGTCGCCCTGCGCAAGAACCACGACATGACGATTGCCCCATATCCGGGTCTCTCTGCGCTGGCCACCCATACACTGACCGTCACCGTGTCCGATGCTTCGGGCAACACCAATTCCTCAAGTGTTGACTTTGCCATTGACGAGGAGGATGCCACCACTCCACTGCCAGACCAAGGCTCAGATCCAAGTGAACCTGTGGACAATTCCGATGAAAAAGCGAACATTGGCGACCTCATTGGAGATCCCTTGGTGCAGATTTCCCTACTGGTCGTTGTTCTGATGATTCTCGTCGCATTCATTCGAACGCGTAAACATGAGTTGGATTATTCGCAACCCATTGAAGATGACCTGTTCGATGATTAGACGAACGGAATCGCCGCCATCGCATGCGTGTGTAGATTGACCACGGTGAGGATACAGGGCTTAGGCTGGAATCCAAGCATTCGCTGGTAATCGGTCTGATCTTGCCAAGTACTGCTGTGTACAAGATTCACACCCTTGTAGATCTCCGTATGGTGTCCATGAACGTGACCGGTGACAAAGATGTCTGGAATCTCTTGGATGACCAATCTGTCTTCGGGTTCAGGCGAGAGTGGCGTTTTTCCACCCCATGAAGGGGCAAGGTGACGACGATCAATCATCGCCCGCATCGCTGCCTCTGGCGTTTCAAAAGTCACCGTTCGCAGACTGGCGACGAAATCCATGATGGAGACACCATGGTAAGAGAGGACGCGAACACCATTCAGGCTGAAGTCACAAGGATTTCCGACAAACATCGTGTTGGTGTAATCGGTCTGCAATTCAGGGTCTAGGGCCGGTTGGGGTTCCGCGGGGCGCACGGCATCGTGGTTACCGGGCAACAATAACACCTCGATCCAATCTGGCAAGTCCTGCAACATAGTCCCAAGTCGTGAATATTGATTGAACAAATCTGGGATGTTCAAGTGTTTGTCTTGATTGGGATAGATGCCCACACCATCTACTCCATCTCCACTGATGACTAGATATCGAATTGTCTTGGCCAACGGGTCCTCATTGAACCATTGAATCATCTTCTCCCACTGTGGCTCAAGGAAGGTCTTGCTTCCAAGATGTAGGTCGGAAATGAAGGCCGCACTGACTGCTCGATCCGAACCAGCTGTGCGCTTCTTGTGCTGGTTTAATGGCGGGAAATGAATGTCATCGACATATACGAGGTCTCCTGTTTGACTGAACGAACCAGTTACTCCAATCACGTCGTCGTTCATCAATCCAGCATGCACAATTTCCTGATTGGGTCCATCTTCATCCCTTTGCATCAGCATGCATCGAACTTCACTGGTGGCATCCTCAATAGTAAATCTCAAGTGGCCATTTTTGGTTGTATCCGATTCTTTGACCAATCCGATTACCGTGAAACTGTTATCTCGACCTGTGAGTTGTTTTCTTTGTCGAACCGCCTCATTGATTGCGATAGGTCGATTGGGTAAATTTTTGTCAAGAATCAAGCGACGAATTTGCTTGAGGCGATCATTAAAACAAGCTCGAATATCTTCTTTCTTCCCTTCTGTTACACTTTTTCCAGTGATGTCGAAATGCACTGTAATCTCAGCATCAACATCTCTGGCCTCCATTGGAAAATCCTCGATTCGATAATGATCGAGATTGTGGATTCTTGCCGGTGCGACAGGTTCTGGTTCAGCGATTGGTGCTATTGTCCGCCCGACCACAACTTCCTCTTTCTGTAACAAGAGTGAATCAAGCATTGCTTCGTCCAACACTCCTTTGCTTCCTGCATTCTCAGCAGCCTGAATAAGTGGGTCTATTGATGACAGCGACAATAGTGTTTCTTTTATCGAACGGACCGGAATTAGTCCTGCAGCCATCAACTTCTGATGGATTTCGCCCCAATCTCCGCCGCTCACAGGCCCCAACCCCGACGCGACCGTTCAAAGGCATTACTGCGCCCCACAGGGGTGCATCAGACCGCAGGAAACCCGTCGGTAGGCCTAAGAACAGCCGCTTAGGGCGCCTCTTCATGAGTGAGGAAGCCTCCATGCTTGCGGCCCGCCTTGTGCGGCGCTTGAAGAAGGATGATTGGAGTCTATCTGTTGCAGAATCTTGTACAGGTGGCCTACTCGCCAGTTCTTTCACAGATATCTCGGGCGCCTCCGCTTGGTTCACACAAGGTTGGGTGACATACTCAAATGAATCAAAGATTGCACAATTGGGCGTCACTCCAAAGCAATTGGAGAAACGTGGTGCTGTTAGTCACGAAGTTGCTCTTGGTATGGCTCAGGGCGCCCAACATTCGTCTGGAAGTAGCGTAAGCATCTCCATCACTGGAATTGCTGGGCCTACTGGTGGCGATGAGAATAAACCCGTCGGGACCGTTTACGTGGCTGTTTGTATCGGCGAATCCTATCTTGTCCGCCGAGGCGAATTCGGCGGTGGCGATCGTGCCTCTAACAAGCATTCCTTCGTCATCTTCGCCATGCAGAAGGCGATTGAAGCATGGGATACTCACTTTGGCAGACTTGAGGCAGTCCGACTGGCTGCCGAGGCCGAAGCAGCTGCTGATGACAGCATTGACTTGGATCTCTCACAAGCTCTTTCCTCCATCAACCCTGATTTGGACACCTGGAAAGAGAACACCGTCTGGACCTCAGAGAAGGTTGCCACCACACTTGAAGAACAGGGCAAAGATGCACTTGGGGACGAAGCCGAGTGGACTGAAGAACAGTAGTGGGACCGACCAGATTTGAACTGGTGATATTCGCCTTGTAAGGGCGACGTCATAACCGCTAGACCACGGACCCGTAGAAAAGCGCGAGAGGTTTGGGGATATGAGGTGAACCCCACCGCAGCCTTTTGAGTAAGGAAAGAAAAGAAGGTACATGGCCGAGCATAGGGGACAAACTCGTCGCCTCATTAAACGACTGGAAACAGCCGGAGTCCCCATAAATTCCAGTATATCTGCTGCTATGCGCTCAGTCGATGTTGGAGAATTCACTGACTACGAATTGGAACCATTCTGGCACGATCGCCCTCTTGTTTTCTTGGAAACCAACAAAGGCGGAGTCAAGACAATTTCAGCACCACACATGATTGCCACAATGTTACATCATCTTGAATTAGCACCAGGTCAAGAGGTATTGATTTTAGGAGCCAAAGGTGGATACATCGCTGCACTAGTTGCACACATAGTCGGCCCTGAAGGTGGTGTAGTGGTCGTTGATCCTTCGCGTGAAGTTGTCGACCATGTACGGGATCGCCTTTCTTCAGTATCGGAAACTCATACGGTTCGAGTTCGAAAAATGCGACAGTTGACACATTGCCCCCCGCAACTTCCCGATCCGCTCGATCGCGTTCTTGTTACAGGTTCTTTGACACAACTCCCCTCGTGGCTCGAGTCTAGAATGGCAGACGGTGGTTTCACTGTCGCACCCATCGGTGGTCGGTTCGCTCAGCACTTGATTAAGCGCGAACGCACTGGAGAGAACTGGCTTGACACCGACCTTGGTGGCGTTTTATTCGGTCCTGTAGATATTGCCGAAACCGAACCAGAACCCCTCTCTGCAAAAAATCTCGCCGAGTTGTTACGTGAAGCTGCAATTCTCGGCGATGAAATCGAATTATTCTCGGAAGACATCTCAGAGAGATTGGAAAACCTCTCTGCCGCTCTCGATGAATTGCCTGATGATTTGGAACCATTGCCTGGCCCACCAGATTTGGAAGATGAGCCCCCGTGGGCATTGGATTCAAATCTCTGGGGGGATGAGATGCACCCCATTGTTGATCTGCTCACTGCAGAGATGGATTGGCTGGGGGATGTCTGGCAGTTACTCATTACACTGCTCGATGTTCGCCTCATGCAACCCGGCCATCCTGATTCCGATGATGAAGAAGAGTCCGTCGGTGGCTTTGGCCGACACGGCGACCTTGTCCCGTGAACGCTATACATGGGATGTTGCCCCCTCTGTTTGGGTCCGATGCTGCAATTCGAACTTCAACGGCTGAAGCACAAGGATGTGCGACAGCGTAGAATGGCCGTTCGTCGACTTTTTGAGATTGACAATTCAATTGCATTGGCCACATTCATCGAACTGCTTGAGGACGATGATGATTGGTTTGTTGAGAAAGCTATCGATGCAATTCGTCGCTGGGTTGATTCCAGTCATCGCAAGGTAGTGGTGACTCTTTCCGTGCACAGTGAAGCCCGATTGAGACACCTTGCTGCAGAACTCTCTCCTCGCGTTGGAGTCGAAGCCCTCCCTATTCTCTCCACCCTTTGCTCTGATGCGGATCATTCCGTCCGCAGGGAGGCATGGAAATCTCGTCTGAAAGTCGATGCCGGTACGATTCCGGTGGCGATTGAAAATGAAGATTATGTAATTCGAAAAATGGCCACAGAACATTCAGGAGACACCGATATTCTTGAGAAAATGCTCTCCGACGATAACCTTAGAGTTCGTGAAACAGCCCTGAATCAGATGATATCGCTTGGACATTCCCCTGCTCTTCTCAATCAATTATTAGATGGACCTTTGCGAAACAAAGCCGCGAAATTACGGTTGCCCGCTCTTATTGAATCGGGAGAAACCTCGACGATTGCCAATCTTTGTAGAAATCCAGATGCTACGATGCGGAATATCATTGCTAAAAACCTCGATGACGTCAATTGGCTGTCATGGAGTGATGTTGTCGATGCTGCACGAGAAAGTGCAGATCCATTGCTGTTGCCGCGCTTACTTCGTTCACGTAGGGAATCAGAAGCTGATGACATCAGACATGATTTGTTACTGAATGGCCATCCTTCATCTCGTGCACGTATTTTGGAACATCTACACGGTCGTCCACTCCCAGAACCTATTGCCGATTTATTGCCATCATTGGCTGAAGATTCAGACCCCCTCATCGCACAGTCTGCAACCAGTCTCATCGCAGATAATAGAGCACTGGAGACCGACGCATGAGACTCTTACTGGGCAGTGGGGGCCTTCGCAGTGAGGCGAGACGAGCAATCTATTACGAACAAATGGCGAGTCATTTTGAGGGTTGTTCAGAAATCGTCTTCATCCCCTATGCCAGTTCGGATTATTCTGAGTATTCCTCTGACATTGCGAAATTTTCTGAGCCCAGCGGAGTCAAGATTCGTGGGATCGAAACCTTTGCCAATCCAATTGAGGCTATCGAGCAGGCCGAGGGAATCTACGTCGGAGGAGGTAACACATTCTTGCTAACCAAGGGATTGCATGAAAATGGGATTCTCGATATCGTGAGAAAACGTGTGTCCGAAGGCATGCCATACATGGGTGTCAGCGCTGGTGCCAATGTAGCCTGCCCGACCATGCAGACGACCAATGATATGCCCATCGTTCAACCTCCATCATTCGAAACATTTGCGTTGCTTCCGTTCCAAATTAATCCGCATTATCACGAGGGCACAATCTGGATGAAAGAAGGAGAATCTTTCAAGCAACATTTTGGCGAAACTCGAACTCAACGAATCCAAGAATTCCATGAGTACAACAATCGTCCCGTAATTGGCCTGTGGGAGGGAGCATTCCTCAGATGGGACGGGGATACAGGACTGCTAATTGGCGGCCACGCCACGGTTTTCCGCTCGGGTTCGGAACCCGTTACATTTCCCGCAGGAACTGAATTCGACCTCGATTTGGTCACAGGTCCTTGCTAATAGCCCGAGCAATGACGAGTTTCTGCACTTCTTGGGTTCCCTCGTAGATTTGGGTAATTTTCGCATCTCGGAAAAATCGCTCAACGGGGAAGTCCGTGGTGTAACCATATCCCCCGAGGATCTGGACTGCACGTTCAGCCACCCACATGGCCGTATCGCCGGCAAACAGTTTGGCCATACTGGCTTCTTTCGAGTGGCGATGGCCGCCGTGTTGGTAGTGTTGTTCCTTGGCCCAAGCGGCTTTGTAGACCATGAGACGCGCCGCCTCGACCTGGGTGGCCATATCGGCAAGATATCCTGTAATCATTTGATGCCGTGCGATTGGGGTTCCGAACGTTTCCCGCTCATGCGCATATTTCAGCGCCGACTCGTATGCACCCTGGGCAATTCCTAGGCCTTGGGCTGCAATTCCAATCCGTGAGTTGTCCAACGCATTCATGGCGATGGGGAAACCTTTGCCTGATTCTTTGAGCACATTCTCGACAGGAACCTTGCAGTTCTCCAGAACCAGTGTGCAGGTGTCACTGCTGCGAATTCCAAGTTTATCCTCCTTCTTGCCGACCGTGAAGCCTTCGAAATTCTGCTCGACAATGAATGCGGTTGTGCCGCCATGCTTTTTTCCTCCATAATCGGGATGATCGACATCTTTGGCAAACAGCACGTAAATATCTGCACTGACACCATTTGTCACCCACATTTTCTCTCCAGTCAGCAGGTAATGTGTCCCGTCTTCAGACAATTTTGCCTTGCAAGACATGGCAGCAGCATCAGTTCCGGCTCCGGCTTCAGATAGAGAATATGCACCGACTTTACCGGCTGCAAGCATCGGCAGATACTTCGATTTCTGTTCATCGGTACCATGGATGACGATGGTCTTGGCACAGAGCCCGACATGTACACAGAAAAACACGGCGAATGAAGGGTCAACGCGCGCCAATTCTTCGACGATAATTGCTTCCGTAACATCATCTAGAGGTACACCGTCATATTCTTCGGGAATGGTACAAGATTGCAATCCATATTCGATGAACTGCGCCCACTCTTCAATCGGGGGCTGTTGTGCCTTATCTCTGGCCAAACAGGTTGGCGCCAGAACTTCTTCAGCGAAGTCCCTGACCATTTCTCGAATCATGCTCTGTTCTTCCGTCTCTTGGAATTGCATGGTGGTGCCTCGCTCTTGCCACCGGGCTCATGTAGATAATCAATGCGTGAAAGCGCCCGTCCTACGGACGGGATTGTAAATTTCAAAGCGATTTATTGAAATATGTCGTGGTGCCGCCGCGGCAATGAGGGGAACGTGATGGCGGACGATTATCTTGAATTCAGCATCCTATCGGATCGAAAATATACGCGCAACCATATGTGGATGCAAGTGGTCGACAAGGAAGAGGGTACGTGGAAGATGGGCGTATCGGACCTCTTGATTCAGGAAATGGGCGATATTCTTCGTGTAACCCTTGCTGTTCTGCCCAGCGATGCTTTGGTGGACAATGCCGCCGCAGACGATGAATTCGACTTCGCCGATGTGGCCGAAGAGTTCAGTGAAAACGACATCCTATTCTCACTGCGTTCTGCTGAGCGCAGGGAGACCTTCCATTCACCCTGTGCTGGAAAGGTGCTTGAGGTGAACAACGAACTGGAATCCACACCTGAACTGGTCACCGATGATACATATTCAGAGGGTTGGATTATTCTCATTGATCCGCATGATTTTGATGAAGACCAACTCCTCACAGCCGATGAGTACATCGAATCTCTCAGTGAGTAAGATTAGGGCCAGTTGGTATCCGGCCACAGTTCTGGATTCGTTGAGACCCAATCCAATACATCGAGTAGTGCCAATACTTCGTCGGAATTGGTTAAATCCTGCTCAATTTGGATTCTGTACAACCATTCCTTTAGACGGCCCAATCGTCGTCCGGATGGCAACTCGGTGGCTGTAGTCAAAACATGACCATCGATTAGGGGCCGACTTCCAGCTTTGAGCGGTGGAAGGGCAACCAGCGCCTGTCGAATTGATGATGCTGCTTTGGGGTGCAACGCATCTTCTATTGCTAGATGCGCATCGATTAAATCCCCAACACTAGCCCTGTAACGGCGATACTCAGGTATATCGGAAGGCAGGTGGTCGAGAAGTCGATGCAAATCCATCACTCGATTTCTGTCACGATTGGACAATTTGAGTGCGCGTAAATCATGATCCAAACGCCTCCACCTCTCATTTGGAATCTCAGATGCAAGTAAGACCAATCGACAGGCGAAAACATCCGCTTCTGGAGCATCAAGAAGATGTTGTAGGGAAATGTCCGCATCCCAGCCGGGTAGAATTCTACTGAGCATCCCATCTTTCCTCATACGTTCAAGGACGTCAGCGGCATTCCCTCCAGACAATATTCGTCGAAATTCCGACCAGACTCGTTCTTCGGAGACATTTTTCAGCATCTGTCCACAGTTGACTAGGGCCTTTGCTAGATCGCCATCGGGTTGCCACACACCTCTTTTTCCTTGGTCCATGAATCGGTAGGCACGAAGCAGCCGCAATCCATCTTCCCCCAGACGTTCGGTCGCGTCTCCGACCGCGGTGAGACATTGATTTTGCAAATCCCCTTGTCCATCATATGGGTCATGCAGGATATCTCGACCAAGATCCATCGCCATCGCGTTGATGGTGAAATCTCTGCGAGACAGGTCCTCTTCTAGTGAGTCTCCGAACGCAACTTCATCTGGACGACGCCCATCTCCGTAGGAGCCTTCACTGCGCAGTGTCGTCACTTCAAATTGCATGTCTGAATCGACTAGGCGAACCGTCACAGTCCCGAATTGTGTTCCAGTAGGTAGTGCCCTAGGGAAGATTCCAATCACATCATCTGGATTCAATGTGGTAGCAAGGTCCAGGTCTTTCCAAGGATTCCCAAGCATCGCTTCACGCACTGAACCCCCGACCAACCACACTCCGCCTCCCGCGGTGGCGATGCGATTGCAAACTTCGCGAAGGGCTTCAGGCAGGTCATTTTTCCAGCCGATGAGCGCCGCTGGAAGTGAGTCTCCATCGAGGTCACCCGCGACCCCTTCCAGCCATGCACTGTCGGCCATCAACCCCTTCCCTGCCCTCTCGGACATGATGCTATCGACGTGCGAAGGGATTTGAACGTTGATTCGGTGGGCGGTGCATGGACGTCGAGTTGGTACCCATCGCGTGGTTGAGGCCACACGAGGAGGTCAAACCTCGAAACGTCGATACTTTGCACGAAATGACGCTACGTTGGAGTGCTTACACAAAACCACTCTTGGTCGATCGTGAATCCGGTACCATTCTCGATGGACATCACCGTCATCAAGTCGGAATCCGCATAGGCTTGTCACGATTGCCTGTTATCAAGGTGGATTATCTAGAGGATGAGGGAATCGAACTCGATCTATGGCCTGCTAGTAAACTTGATTCTCTGACCAAGCAGCAAGTCATTGACACTGCTACCTCCGATGAACTGTTTCCACCGAAAACGACTCGTCACCGCTTCAGTGATCATCTGCCGCCTATTGCAATTCCTCTGGACCTCTTGAGAATCGACGAATGATTCTACAGTTGGTTGCCGCAGTGAGGGCAGGCCATCCAACCCATCTGAACTTGACCCCCACAGGAGGTACAAATCGAATCACTGGTAGGTGATTCCCTTGGTGTCTGATTGTTTCCCTTCTGTGCGGATTGCTGTTCTAGGAAGGTTTGCATGACCTCTGGAGTTAATGCGCCCTTCTCAGCTGCCATTTCCATCATATCGCGGTGAAGATCATCGGTTTTCTGCTGCTTGGTAAGGTCTGCCACTGATTCCTGATTCATCCGTGCACGCTTGGCAGCCTGAACCTGTTCAAAGGCATTCATGGCGATGTCCATCTTTCGCTCTTTCCCACTCAACTCTATGTCTTGCCTCTCAGTTAAATCGTGACGCTCTGCCGCCCACTCTGCTTCCTGCTTTCGCAATTCGAGCAATTCACTCTCTAGGGCGACTTCGACCTGACCCCGGGCCTTGGCTTTGGCCAAATTTGCTTCAGCCTCGATTCTTGCAAGAGTCAACGTCTGTTGCCGATTGATTGCATCCAATGCAGTTTCATTGACCAAATCTGCACGCGCTCCCATGACCTTGGTTTGCTGAGTATATGCCTGCAACTTCTCTAGGTCCGTCTCATTGACCACTGCGAACGCTCGCAACATAGTGATGCCATATTGGTCAAACGACCCTCGCATCTCTGCACGAACCGCCATCTCAATCATGTCGGCAAAGTCGGCAGAGCGAACCGCATTGATGTCCGCCTGCTTGGAAAGCAATGGGATGACGACCCGACTCATGATTTCAGTCTCATACATCTTGACGAAGAACCCACGATTGAGTTCCCGACCGCTGTTGGCAAAGATATTCACAAGTTTAGGAACATCATCTCGTTGAATCTGTAGACGCATGTTCAGCATGCCATTGATTTTGCCACCGTCTGCTGTTGCACCTTCCATCTTAAACAGGAGATCAAAAGGTCCTGTCATTGCGAAAATGAGTTTGTGGTCGCTAGAACCCAATCCGATTTTGCTGCCGAGCCAGCGGGTGAACCCACCGACGTAATTCTTGAGGACAGTTTCCGAAAGAATATCCTGGATTTTACCATCAGCCATGATGACACAGGTTTCATTGGGTTTGAGTACGATATTTTTTACAGACCAAGATTTAATCGAACCAGAGTCAATCATTCTTGCAATTACTTCTGGACTGTCTCGCCATCGATGTGTTGCCATTTTTCCACTTCCTACTGAATTTTCCTAAGAACCGCTCTACGTTCGCTAAAGTGCCCTCGAACACTAGTGACCAATTGCCGCGTTTCCCGCACGGCTTTCATCACATCTCCCTCTTCGGCTGCGGTCTTTTCTAGGTCGTTACTCCGATTTACCGCTTTCACCAACAGAGTGATTGTTTCATGGTCATGCTTGATGAGTTGATTCAAGACTTTCTTTGATGCGCTGATTTGTTTGCTGAAGAAAGGATGCTCGCCACCAGTTTCTCCAAGGTTGACATCATTCCGCAGTGCATCGATTTCTTCGATCGTGGACTGACAAGCCTTGGCAAGTTTGACGTTCCCATCCCGATATGCATCATCATGAACATTTTCAACATGGGTTCTAACACGATCCGCACAGCGAAGAATCTCTTCTTTCACCGCAACATCGGTTTCTCGACGCTTGTCTCGTTGGTACGCACTGTATCCACCCACAATCAGCCCCAATGCTCGAACATAGGTCAGCGTGTCCGTCGGATTGCCGATTGTCATAGTTTCACCCATAGGGTGGTTTACCGGTTCACTCTTGATTCCTTCCTAGGGCTGCTCCCGAACCCCCAAGCGATATTCACTCACTTTGGGCTAGAATCTCCGAACCCGCGATGGTGACAACCCCTGAACCGATGAGGGCGGACAGGAAGACATAGAGATTAGGAGACCACCCATCTATATTGGTCGGAGAGGTCAGATAGTCGACCCCCGTACTAAGGTCTGCGGTCACAGTTCCATAGGCGACAACTGAGAGCAATCCACAGATTGCACCCGCCAGAGCAGCTCGAGAATCGATGCGGTCCCATAGGGTCAGGAAAACAGGTAGAACCGTTGCTGTGGCCAACAGGTCGGCAAAGAGGAAGATGGCGAAGACACTCAGTGCATCCGTGGTCGATGCGAAATAAATGGCCACCGGAATCATTCCAAGCGTCGCGATTCGCGCCTGCCTGAGATCCATGTTACCATCCGCGAGGTCTCTGGAGATTGAAGCGACCACAGCGTTCTGCAATGTATCGACGCTGGAACACACCAATGCGATCCCTAGTACGACGAAGGCTGCAATGACAAGGATATGCGCATCCATAATGAGATTGAAGAAAGCCGCCGATGGGTCTTCAACGGCTCCTTGGCCAGCCACTACCGTGCCGAGTACACCCATGACGAAGACCAGTGGTAGCACCAATCCGGCTGCGATTAGTGCACCCTTCTTGAGCGCCTCATCATCTTCTGAAGCCCAGGCTCGTTGCCAATTCCCTTGTGAGAACATCTCTGCAGCGGTGATGGCGACTATGAGGGCCAACCCCGAGGAGAACGAATCCATGTAGGACATGCTGCCAATGCTCCAATCATCTTCGGGATTGTACGCCTTCGCATCGGAGATGAGTGAACCGATGTCACCTCCAAACAGAATGAGCAGCAGGACAACGATTAGCCAGATGACGACCCAGGCTTGCAAACGGTCGGTTCGTAGTGATGCGGGAAGCCCACCATAGGCTGTGTATGCGGAGGTCACCGCTCCAACGGCCACCATTGGAATGAGTGGGTCCATGTTGCCAAGAATCTCCATCGCCTTGCCGATGGCAGTGAATTCAGCGAACAGGAAGGTGAACATGTAGGCCACCGATATGAGACCGACGTAGATTTGCATGGGTCTACCAATTCTCATTCTCACATAATCAGCTAGAGTTACTCCGCCTGGCAACCGCTCGCGAATCATCGGGCCGACATAGGCCAACAAGAGAAACGGTGTGGCTGAAGACAACGCATAGCCGACAACGTCCCAGAATCCACCGTAGTATCCTACTTCTGATGGGCCGAAGAGAATCCAGATACCCATGCCGGATGCGAACAGACTGAGCCCGATTCTCAGGGAATTTTGTGTCCCTCGTGCTGATAGATATGAATCTTGATCAAGTTCCTTTTCTATTGCGGCTTGATATCCAACATAGCCGAAGAAACCTAGCGTTCCAACCATCAAGACATAGGTGATACTTGTGTCCATTTTTCCACCTATTCATCCGGTTCAAGGAAGGAATAACCCCAATCTTGAGGAATGTCTAGGGTGTGTTTGACACTGCGTGGACTCATCCATCTTAGCAGATTTAACGGTCCACCTGCTTTGTCATTGGTTCCAGATGCCCGGGCCCCGCCAAAGGGTTGCTGCGCAACAACTGCACCAGTTGGCTTGTCGTTGATGTAGAAATTACCCGCCGTGAATCGAAGCGCATTGAACGCGGTCTGAATATCCGCCTCTTGTGTGGCGAAGATTGAGCCCGTGAGTGCATAGGGGCTGGCTTCATCGCAGACCTTCAGAACACCATGGAAGTCCTCATCTTCATAGACGAATACAGTTAGAACAGGCCCGAAAATCTCCTCAACCATCGATTCGTAATTTGGATCACTTGTCACAATGATTGTCGGTTCGATAAACCAGCCAACGCTGTCATCAGAACCACCACCGACTACCACATCGCAACAATCACTGGCTTGTGCTCTCTCAATGTATCCAGTGATTTTGTCAAAGGCGCGCTGATCGATGACAGCGGTCATGAAATTGGTGAAATCACGCGCATCTCCCATAGTGATTTTTTGCACTTCATCGCAGAGAGGTCCACCTATTCGACCCCATACTGATTTGGGCACGTACGCACGGGAGGCGGCTGAGCACTTCTGCCCTTGATACTCGAATGAGCCCCGTAGCAATGCGACTAACAGTCCTTGTTCATCACAATCAGGATGGGCGACGACGAAATCCTTGCCACCGGTTTCCCCCACGATTCGCGGGTAGGATCGCAGATTCGGCAGAGCTTCGGCGATGCGCTGCCACAGTCCTTGGAACACTGCAGTTGAACCTGTAAAATGGAGGCCTGCTAGGTCTGGATTTGACAAGCATACATCTGAGATATCTGGGCCACTACTGGGGACGAAGTTGATTACACCGGGTGGCAATCCCGCTTCCATCATGAGTTCCATCAATACGTAATTTGAGTGATACGAATTTCGACTCGGTTTCCATACAGCGGTGTTGCCGAGAACTGCTGGTGCGCTTGGAAGATTGGCCGCAATACTGCTGAAGTTGAACGGAGTAATTGCCAACACGAACCCTTCGAGTGGTCGAATCTCTGTGCTGTTGTTGACTCCTGGGGGGGAGACCAGTGGCTGGTATTGGTCATGAAACTCACGTGCGTAATGACAGTTGAAATTCCAGAAATCAATTAGTTCGCAAGCCGCATCAATTTCAGCCTGAAACGCCGTCTTGCTCTGATTGAGCATGGTGGCCGCGTTGACTTTCATTCTCCAATCTCCAGCCAAGAGTTCGGCACAACGCTCAAAGATGGCACATCGGCCTTCAAGGCCCAAGTCAATCCAAGCGTCCTGTGCATCGATGGCTGCCTGGCATGCAGCAGCAATTTCGGCCTTGCCCGCTTGATGCACGCCAGCAATGATGTGGCCATGCTTGTGAGGAATAACTTGGTGGACAATGTTGCCAGTATACACCTTCTTTCCATTGATGATACAAGGGATATCTGGGCAATCTGACATCTGTCGATCCAGTTCGGCTTGCAATGCTGCTCGCTCTGAACTCCCTGGTGCATATCCGAGGATGGGTTCGTTTACTGGATGACTCGACATATCATCTACCCTTTCGATACAGTGTTTGATGGTTGCGAATCGGGCCTGAGCCGATGGCCGTGCGATTCAAGGGCCGAGGCGACGGCCATCGGGACATGTCGGGAGGTGACCTTGTTCGCACGACGTTATACGATGCCCATGTCGAACGCGGTGGCAACCTAGTCGATTTCCACGGATTCGAATTACCAATCTGGTACACCTCAATGATGGATGAACATCTCAATACGCGCGAGAACGCAGGCCTCTTCGATGTATCACACATGGGTTTCTTCCGCTTCTCCGGAGAGAACGTCCGCGAATGGTTGGACGGAGTGGGAACTCAAAAAGCGAGCCTAATCAACCCGGGTCGTTGTGCATACAGCCATTTTCTCGATGATAATGGCATCATCATCGATGACATGATTTTCTGTGTCGTCAGTGAAACTGAGATTCTCGGTGTCCCCAACGCCAGTATGATTGACCATATGTGGAATCATTTCCACACTCATATCGATGAAGGAATTACACTTGAAAATCTGTCAGAAGATACCAGTATCCTAGCCCTCCAAGGCCCGAATTCCCCTGCCATCCTAGAAAACGTCCTCGGTACAAACAATGTAGTTCGACATTTCCATGGTCAAGCAATTGTAGAGAATTCTCTTGGTATCTCAGGCTGGATTCAGGGGACTGGATACACAGGGGAACGAGGCTTCGAGATTTTTGTGTCAAATGCACAGGTGAGAACGCTTTGGGACGCTCTATTGGATGAAGGCGGTCACGGCATCACTCCCGCAGGACTGGGGGCACGAGACACGCTGCGAATGGAGAAAGGATTCCTTCTTTCAGGCCAAGATTTCTGTCATCCGGATTTGGGTGGCTCGGAGAATCTGGCCAGAGATTCAGCTGAGACCTTCGTACCGTTTGGACTGAACATGGATCACGATTTCATCGGCAAGGCGCGCGTCGAGGCTACCAAAGCGCAACATCTCGATGGTGGCGGCATCAAGTGGCTTGGGCTCAAGGTCACTGAAAAGGGACCCTTCCCTCGAATGGGCCACGCCGTTCTCAAGGACGGAGCCCAAATTGGAACCATCACGTCTGGCGGACCATCCCCCAGTCTTGGAAAGGTCGGCATCGGTTTGGCCTATCTTGAGGGCGTTGAGGTCGGTGAGGAAGTTGAGATTGCCGTCAATCCCCGGCGAAACCTACCAGCGGTCGTTGTTAGACCGCCATTCATCTAGACTGAACGTTGAAATGGGAACGCCCAAAGGGCGTTCGCATGCAAGCGCGCGGCCGACTCGTCATCTCACTCCTTTTGATGCTGATTTTGGCCCCATGGGTTGGGTCCATTGAAGGGGCCGAGGAAGCCGAGAAAACGGATCTAGCGAAAACCTTCCCGATATTGAACGACGCGCAAGTCGATTCCATACTGAGTACCGGTGCCAGAGGTGTGACTACCTGGGTACATCAAGGGACTGCGAACCCTAGTGCAACCAATGGCCCGGGTGAGTTCAACAGCGTTTGGATTAGCGATGTGGTAAATATCAGCAACAACGGCATCATCATCACTGGTTCATATCGTGGTGATGTTCTATTTGACAACGGCCCCGCTCCAACCACACGTGATGAACGAACTGCTTTCGTTGCCCAACTAGACCAATATGGAGGATGGACTTGGTTCAAACACACTGGCCTACCCATAGATTCCGTTGGCTCATCCCACTCCGAGGAAGCAACCGTTGGTCCAGCTGGGGTTTGGATTTGTGGTTGGATCACGGACACTATCACATTCGGCGAACATACAGTAACCACGGGTGGACTTTACACGGATGGTTTCGTAGCACTTTACAACATTACAGAGAACAATTGGGATCTCGTAACTACTTGGGGTGGTCAATTTGATGATCATGCAAATGGTTGTACCGCCACCGCTGAAGGCTCTGTCTTTGTCGTCGGTTCATTCCGTGATACTGGTTATTTTGGTGCCAACCAATACCAATCGGAAGGTGGCTCGGACATGTACGTCCTCAAAGTGGACTCCATGGGCACCTTCTCTTGGGTAGTAACTTGGGGTGGTTCATACCACGACAACCTCACAGCAATTACAATCGATTCGTATGAAAATGCGTACATCGTTGGTTATTATCGAGACAATGTCGTCGATTGGCCCAGTGACCACATCGTCACCGCCGGTAGGCCTTACAACGGCTTTGTTAGCAAAATCAATCCGTTTGGGACATTCCAGTGGTCTCGAGACATGGCTGGTGGAGCCAACTATCAATCGGTGTACGCTTCTGCCGTTACATTTGGAAATGGCGACATTTACGTTGGCGGATGGGTCGAGGGAAGTGTGAATTTCCGTAATGGTAGTGCCATCAGTATGTACATAGTCGCCAACACGAGTGCGGAAAATGCATTCGTTGCATCCATTGATGTTAATGGAAATTGGGTGTGGGCCACACGTTCAAGTGGTGATCAAAATTCTGGGCAAATTGTACAAGATCTCTCCGTTGGACCACTTGGAACCATTGCTGTATCGGGATATTTCTATGATGGAAATGAGCTCTGGACCAATGCGACCTTCGGCCCCTTCCACCTCGCACGCGCTCCCGGCGCTGAAGGATTTATTGCTGGCCTAGACCCCTACGGGAATTGGATTTGGGCGGACTACTTAGGTGGTGAGCAGGACGACGTCGCTTATGCAGTAGCATGGCAAGGCCTCGGTCGCATATTGACTGCGGGACGTCATTGTATCAATCTCGAATTTGGATGTGGGACAACCTTCGGCAGCGTCAACAAGACGAGTTATTCTTACATTGAAGGTGCAGGATTTCTCTGGGCCTTCGAAGTCGACACAGATTACGATGGAATCGCTGATGTGGATGACAATTGCCCCACAGTGAATAACACCGCACAATTGGATATGGATGGCGACAATATCGGCGATCTCTGTGATGGAGATGCCGATGGAGACACGCTCGATGATTACTGGGATGATTGCGTGGGCCCAGCAGTAAATTGGAATCAATCCGTCTGGACTTCTGACCGTGATGGAGATGGTTGCCGGGATTCTGTTGAAGATGACGATGATGATGGCGATGGAATTCTAGATGGCTCTGACGCCTGCGACGATTACACCACACGCCACAACTGGAGTAGTGGATTGGCCAATGACTACGATGGAGATGGCTGCCACGATGCCGACGAGGATTTGGATGACGACAGTGATAGCGTTCAGGATGTTGACGACCTCTGCCCACGTTACCCCTACAACCGAAGTTGGACTTCTAGCAACGAAAACGATCACGACGGCGATGGATGTGACAATAATGATGACGATACAGACGATGACAATGATGGCATCGACGATTTGGATTCTAATGGTGACATTCTAGACCAATGCCCTCGTGGCGAAATCGATTGGATTTCTGATTCTTCCAACGACCTAGATGGTGACGGTTGTGCCGATGCCATCGAAGATTACGATGACGATGGCGACGGTATTCTAGATTTCACAGATGATTGCCTAAATGGCGCACTGGATTGGAATTCCCAATCAGAAACCGACAATGATGGCGACGGTTGTCGCGACTATGATGAGGATGACGATGATGATGACGACGGACTTCTCGACGATGACGACGCCTGTCCAGCTGGTGACATTGGATGGACTTCAACCTCAAGCACTGATTCAGATGGTGACGGTTGTCGTGATGCCGGCGAAGATACAGACGATGACGGCGACAAGGTTGCTGACGCCGGAGATCGTTGTCCCAACGGCATGACAGATTGGGAATCCAATCCAATAGACGATGCAGATGCTGATGGTTGCCACGACGAGGGCGAAGACCCTGATGATGACAACGACGGCTTCAATGATGACCAGGATGATTGCCCCGGTACGCCCCCCGGCGTCACCGTTTACGATGGCGGTTGTTCGGCCGAACAAGGTGACAACGATGAGGATGGAGTTCAGAACAATCTCGATTTGTGTCCAGAAGTTCCTGCTGTTGATGGATTCGATGTGAATTTCGATGGATGCACGGATGATATCGATGATGATGGAATCACTGACGACGTCGACCAGTGTCTAGGTACACCTGTTGGCGAATCAATCGATGAATTTGGATGTGGCTACCTCTCCCAACAGGATTCCGACGGCGACGGCGTCGTCGATGGTAGCGATGGTTGCCTAGGTACCTCAAATCAAAGCATTCGTGATGAGAATCCAGGGTACGCCTTTGACAGCCAATTCGGCTGCTGGGCCGGCGACGATGACGATGATGGAGATGGCTACGACAACTGGCAAGACATCTGCCCAGACAGTATCTCAGAAGAATTAATCTTCACCGGTGGCTGTAACTTTGAACAGCAGGACGAAGATGGCGACGGTGTCTCCAACGGGGATGACGCCTGTCCTTACACCTCATCTGGGGCCGTTCTCATTGAAGGAGGCTGCTCACGTCAGCAACTTGCCCCTGCGGATGATGGCGGTATGTCGACGGGCACCCTCATTGCAATCATTGCTGCTGTGTTTGTTCTCATTGTGGGTGGTGCTATCGTAGCCATTACGGTCATCAAGCGCAAGCAGGATGTCGACAGGGATACTCGTAAGGCAGTCAAGCGAGGAGATATGCCCGCTCCAGCCACGGAGGTTGCCGAAGAAGCTCTAGCAGAAACTGATGATTACAACTACGAAGAAGATCCGAATTACAAGGTAGATGAGAATGGTTGTGAGTGGTGGATGGACGAGGATAGCAAATGGTGGTATCGAACACCAGAAATGGACGATTGGATGGAACATTCCAACTGAGTCTGAACAAACCCTGACGGGCGAGCGTTAAGTATCACGCCCCATAGGGCGTGTCATGACCGAACCATCGAAGTTCACCACAAACGGCCTACTTTTTGCCGTCATTATCGCACTTTTGCTACAACCCGTTGGGGCAATCGATTTCTCAAGCCAGACCACCTATGAACTCGCTGATGAAGTGAAAATCTCCTATACTGCTCAGAATGAGTGGACAGAAAGTGCTGGTACGGCCACCGGCGGCACTGGTTCAGTAATCTGGCCCGGTTCGATGACTGTAGATTCAGCCGGCGATGTTTTGGTTGGTGGTATGGTGATTGGAGATGCCGCATTTGGTTCACATGGTTCCTCATCTGATATTTTTGGAACAGGTTCACCCGGACAAATCGCTTACATTGCAAAGGCCGATGGTTCAACTGGATCATGGCAGTGGTTGACCGAAACCGGTGAATATAGTGGTGGTGGATATGCCATGGTTAGTGGAATCGCAGCTCATGGGACTGACATTTACGTCTGTGGTTGGTTCAATGGAAATGTCACATTTGGGAACGATCAGTATCGTTCGACCCAAGATACAATGGATGCGTTCGTGAGCAAACTCAACAGCAATGGACAGTTCCAGTGGACTGCAGTCGCAGGCGGCATCACCGATGACGATTCGTGCGAAGATATCACTGTAGACTCTAATGGTGATGTTTTCGCTACAGGTTCATTCAATGGTACAGCCAATTTCAATTCCAACGCAGTTTCCACCAACGGCAAGATGGACATTTGGATTGCCGAGTTGATGACTGGCCAGGTCACAACTGGAGGCAACCGTTGGGACTGGGTCTACACTGCAGGTGGACCGGAGGAAGATTACGGGGCATGCATTGCAGCTGATGGCACCAATGTGTACGGTTGTGGCTGGTTTGCAGGTACAGCAACATTCGGCAACCAGCAGACTCAAGCAGCCGGTCAATTGGCTTCGTACGTTGTTAAACTTACATCGGGAGGGGGAAATGCAGGGACACACGTCGATGTCGCATCTGTGGGCGCAACCAATGGAGTTGTGCAGATTATGGATATTATTGCAGATTCCGGAACGGTTTACGCAACAGGTCATACGGTTGGAAATGCACAGTTCGGAACCCAACAAGTCGGTGGGTCCGGTGCAAACGACCGCATCATTTTCGTCGCTGAGTTGGGTAGTAACAACCAGTGGTCTTGGGCTACCGGCTCAACAAGCGGCGCCTATCAGACCGCAAGATCAATCGATATGACGGGCCAAGGTGGTTTGGCAATTGCAGGTACCTTTGCATCTGTCACCAGTGATGGCTACATCGATCAAACAGGCAGTGCATCCTTTGGCAGCACAACCATCTCCAGTACATACATGGGAATGGTCATCGCAGGAATCGACACCAGCGGAAACTGGCTTTGGGCCGAAGCTGCTGATGGCGGATATAACGATGAGGGATATAGCATCGCTGTCATGCCTACTGGCTCTATTGTCAGCATGGGCTCACACTGTGGGGGAGGGGTTGCAGTTGGACAGTCCTGTTCAATCACACTAGGCACAGGTTCTGAGAGTACTATGGGCAACGTGTTTTCAGATCCCAATCAGTATGGTTACGCATTCAACACAGGCATCCACCTATGGGCAATCCAAGCCGATAGCGATGGTGATGGTGTTGGTAATGTAGATGACAATTGTCCAGGTACACCAAACCCGAATCAACTCGATATTGATAATGACAACATCGGCGATGTCTGTGACGATGACATGGATGGCGACGGCAAGAACAACGATTACGACAATTGTGACGGCCCTGAAGTCCTATGGGACAGTACAGACATTGGCCTTGACATGGATCAGGACGGTTGTCTTGATGCGTCTGAAGATACAGACGATGATGGCGACGGTATCGCTGATGTCGCGGATCCATGCACGGGTCCTAGCTTCAAGCAGCAGTGGTCGAGTAATTCAGCCAATGATCACGATAGCGACGGATGCCACGATTCAGAAGAAGATTCAGATGATGACAACGATGGTGTCAACGACGTAGATGATGATTGTCTGCGTGGTTGGCACAACTGGACTGCAGATGCGAACAGTGACCACGACGGTGACGGTTGCAAGGATGGTGGTGAAGACGATGATGATGACAATGACGGAATCAACGACCGCGATGCCATGAATACGCCCCTCGACATGTGTCCAACTGGCGATTTAGGCTGGACATCTGATGAAAACAACGACCGCGATGGCGACGGCTGCCGTGATGCTACAGAGGACAACGATGACGACGGCGACGAAGTCGCTGACAACATCGACAACTGCTCCCCTGGCCCGAATGGTTGGGCCCTTCACTGGACCAGTGTTCCTTCCACCGACTTAGATGGCGATGGTTGCAGGGATCTCGATGAGGATGATGACGACGATGGCGACACTATCCTTGACTCCAACGATGCCTGCCCGCGCGGTATGACTGGGTGGATATCAGATTCAATCTCAGACATGGACGGCGATGGTTGCCGCGATTCTGACGAGGACACGGATGACGATGGTGATGGCTTCCAAGATGTCGATGACAACTGCCCGAATGGGGAGACCGATTGGATTTCCACGCCTGAAAACGACTGGGATCGAGATGGTTGCAGAGATGATAACGAGGATGATGATGATGATCAAGACACTGTATCTGACTCTGTCGACCAGTGCCCACATACGCCCCTCGGCGAGGATATTGATGTCACAGGATGCGGCTGGTTCACCCAGCAGGACACAGACGACGATGGCGTCTGGGACCACCTTGACAACTGCCAGAGTACTCCGAATTCCCTGATTCGTGAAACTTTCAATGATTCTCACGGATTCGATGTCGATGATATTGGCTGTTGGCCAGGCGAATCGGATGACGATGATGACGGCAAACTGCTCTACATCGATGATTGCCCGAATACACCTGCCGAATACAAGACCATGACCTCAGTCGATGGATGTCACGTCTCAGAATACGACATCGATCTCGATGGTGTCACTGGTGATTTGGTATCGCCATTTGGGCCCGATCAATGCACTGCGACTTCCGATGAGTTGACTAGAACCAGTAATGCTGGATACGGAGACGTCGATGTATTCGGATGTTGGAATGGCGACAGTGATGCAGACGGAGACGCAATCCGCCTGTATCTCGATATTTGCCCCGATACTCCAGCTGGCGAATCAGTCTTGGATGCAGGCCCCGAACTGGTTGGTTGTTCTGCCAGTCAGCGTGATGAGGACGCTGACAGTGTGATGTCTGACATCGATGCTTGTCCTGAAACTCCTGCCAAAGAATCTGTGCAAACAGAAGGAGAATACGCAGGTTGTTCATTGGACGAGCGCGTCAGTAAGGGCGACACCAGTGCCATATTGCAGAAGAACCTACTCTGGATTGTCATCGGATCATTATTTTTCATCGGACTAGCAGTTATGGGGACTTTGATGGTATTGCGCCGTAAAGAACAGACGCCAACTGTCGCTGGTTCGTTTGAACAGTCGATGGTTGCTCCAGCCGGCTTCGCAACTCCTGCTGTGGCTGCTGCCCCACAAGTCGCTGCCGACTATACGCAACTGCCCGGAGGAGGAAGTTACTCGACCGGAGCGATGGGCGAAACCATCTACAACGCACCCGATGGGTCCAACTGGCAGATGCAGGCGGACTCGTCGTTCATCCGCATCAATTGATTAGATGCCGGCGTGTTCAAACGCCTCATCAATCATTTCTGTGGGTGTCATCGAAGGGCGGAAGCCACACCGTTGTTCGATTTCCCAAGCATCGACCACACCCCACACCTCGTGTCTGTCATCGTTCCCAAACTGGGGATCACATCCTGTGCGTTCCTGATACAGGTTAGCGATATCACTCATCAGCGACCCTTCACCCGAACCAATGCAAAGCGTTTCACGCGTGGGCGGTGGATTCTCAAGCACGTGCATGACGATTTCGATGATATCCGAGATGTGTACAAAATCCTTCATCTGTGTTCCATCGCCGGGCACACTGACCCAGCCGAAGATTGCATCTCGTGCAAATTGGTGGAGAATCCCATTTCCTTCCTCTGAATCCAGACGAACACCCTGTACATTCGAACATCGTAGGACACTCACAGGAGCATCTTCAGTTGCGTGTTCAATCCCTCTTTCTTCAACCCAAAGTTGTCCCTCGGCAGCAATGTCTCTTGGTGCCAACGATGCTTGGCTGGAATAATAGGGCTCTTCGGGTGTTGATTGTGGGTGGACGCGTAGTGTACCAATGAGAATCAGATGCAGGCTTCCATGCCGCTCGACTGCCTCTAGGATGGGTCTGGCCGCATCACGCATGGCCAAGAGTGCGGCTCGATCATCTCGCCCTCCCCCCGATTGAGGTGGATGTGCATTCATCAGGATGACTGCATCACAAGATGCGAGCATTGCATCTACCTGCATTTTTTCCTGCAATATCTCAGATGGTATACGAACCAAACCATCTCCAAGAGCGGCTTCTAGGTAGGGTTGGACAAAATCATCCTCCCCACTGATGCCCACCTTCATACTGCTCGCCCGATATTTCATTCACGGGCATAGGGTATGATGTTGACGGCCAATTCCCTTTCAGGAATCCACCGCGTCACCCGCGAACCTTGAAGTGCTGATAGATGACAGGCGGGAGTGGAAAGGCGCCCCTACGGGGCGCCCGGAGGTGAGCCCTTGGTCGACCAACTCCCCAATCTTGGACGAGAGCAAGAGATGCTTGCAGCCATGGGCATGACCTCCATGGATGATTTGTTTTCAGACATCCCGGAGCATGTCCGAAGAGATGCACCACTTGATTTGCCTGAGCCCCAATCGGAGGAAGAAATTCTTCGTGAGGCTAGAATGTTGTTGGACATGAACATCCCCGTCGACAGCCGCCCCTCCTTTCTTGGTGCGGGTCTGTACAGCAATTACGTACCAACCATGGTTCCGATGTTGGCCACACGTGGTGAATTCCTCACCGCATACACCCCCTATCAGCCAGAGGTCAGTCAAGGCATGCTTCAGGCGATGTGGGAATTCCAGACCATGGTTTCTGAATTGGTTGGTCTACCTGTCTCCAACGTATCCATGTATGATGCCAGCACTTCAGCAGCTGAAGCATTGACCTGTGCTGTTCGCATTCATGATCGCAAAGCATCTCAGAAATCGACCATATATGTCTCTGAACTCATCCCACCACATCGAATGTCGGTCATCCACAATTATACACAAGGGGCAGAAATCGTCGTCAAAACGATTCCACATGACGCCGATGGAATGCTCGACCTGTCGGTAGCAGCTGCGGCCGAAGGGGCCTGTGCAGTATATGTTGAGCAACCCAATGCACTCGGCCTTCTCGATGAAGGATTATGTGATTTGAAATCGATTGTCGGCGAGAATACCGCACTCATTGTCGGCGTCCAACCTGTCTCGCTTGGGTTAGTATCTCCTCCAGGGGATTACGGCGCAGATATCGTAGTTGGCGAAGGTCAACCCTTCGGTATCGGTCCGACTGCAGGAGGGCCCATTTACGGCCTATTCGCATGTTCTCAGGCATACATCCGGCAAATGCCAGGGCGCATTGTCGGACAGTCCATGGATTCGGAAGGTGAGCGCGCATTCACTCTGACACTCAGCACTCGGGAGCAACACATCCGGCGCCATAAAGCAACATCGAATATCTGTTCTAACGAGACTCTCATCGCGTTGATGGGTGCAATGCACATGGCGTTACTAGGCCCTGAAGGACTAGAGACTCTTGCTCGGCGAAATGCCGGTGCCTGTGCGGCGACAAAGGCTGCACTGCTGGATATTGACGGTGTTGAAGCAGTTCACCCCAATGGCACTCATTTCAACGAGTTCGCAATTCGTCTCCCTCGACCATCTGCTGACTTGCTCACTTTCCTTGATGATGAATACGACATAACAGGGGGGTTGGATCTCTCCCAATGGTGGCCGGGCCGTGAAAACGAACTTCTCGTATGTGCGACCGACCAGATTGCTGCGGAAGATATCGAAGATTTAGTTGAAGGTGTTCAAGATTGGCTGGAGGGGTATGAATGAGTGACTTGTTTGCATTCAATGGTGCCAAAGGTGCCGGTTATGCCCAACCTGCTCCTCTCTCTGATGATTTCACCATTCCGTCTGCACTACAACGCAGTGCTGCTGCACGTTGGCCACGGGCTTCAGAACCTGAGATTGTTAGACATTATACATGGCTCTCAACGCGAAGTCACGGCATTGATTCTGGATTCTATCCGCTTGGCTCCTGTACAATGAAACACAACCCACGGGTCAACGAACGCATTGTGCAGATGTCAGGCATGAATGATCTTCACGCATTGGCTCCCGTCTCTCATCTTCAGGGCCTGATGGCCATCTTCCATGAAATGCAAGAGATGCTTGAACACTGTGCGGGTATGGACAAGGTCACACTTCAACCGGTTGCAGGTGCACATGGTGAATTCACGGCGATGCGTTGCATTCAGGAATATCACCGAGACATAGGTCAGGACAATCGAGACAAGGTGATTGTCCCCGACAGTGCGCATGGAACAAATCCTGCCAGTGCTGCTATGTGCGGTTACCAAATCATCGAAATCCCTTCCTTGGAGAACGGGCGACTAGATCTCGATGCGCTTCGTGCAGTTGTTGGTGAGGATACCGCAGCCATGATGGTCACCAACCCTAGTACACTGGGCATTTTTGAGCCCGAGATTGCCGAGGCGGCCGAGATAGTCCATGCTGCGGGTGGCCAGATGTACTATGATGGCGCCAATTTCAATGCGATTCTAGGCAAAACCAACCCTGGTCTGATGGGCTTTGATGCAGTCCACTACAATCTTCACAAGACATTCAGTCAACCTCACGGAGGAGGTGGCCCCGGAGCAGGGCCTATTGGGGTGAAATCCCATCTTGCAGATTATCTCCCTGCCCCCTTGGTTGTTGCTTCTGTGGACGGAGAAGGGGAGCCGTGGTTCGATTGGTATAACCCCTCCAAATCGATTGGAAAGGTCCAGCAATGGCATGGAAATTCTGGGGCGACCGTACGAGCTTGGGCCTTCTATCGACGATACGGTCGAGAATTAGAGAAGATGAGCGAACATGCCGTATTGAACGCCAATTATCTCCGCCACCGAATTATGAATCCTAGTGACGATGTCCGCGCAGGAATTCATGCTATGCCGATTGACGGTGCGCCCACAGACATCGTCAAGCACGAGTTCACACTGAACATGTCCCCCATCAAAGATGCCACAGGTGTGACTGGCAAGGATGTTGCAAAGCGACTTCTCGATTATGGATACATGGCACCCACTCTTTACTTCCCGATGATTGTCCCTGAGTGTCTAATGCTTGAACCGACTGAAACTGAGAGCAAGGAGGCAATCGATCAGTTTGCCGATGATTTCCTCCAGATTCTTGCCGAGGATCCTGAACTTGTCAAGACCGCACCGCACGACACTCCCGTCAAGCGTGTCGATGAAGTATGGGCCGCTCGAAACCTGATTTTACGTCATCCACTCGATGAGGAATGATGCGTCGCTTTGATGCGGTATGCACCTCCCCGTCATGGCATGGCGGCACCCGATTCTCACTTCCTCCTCGGTGAGGCAAAGTGGTTTGGCTCCGGTCGATTATCGCCCCTCTTGTCCCATGAAATCAACGCACCTGAGGCGTGGAATGGTTGGCGCAGGCAACGATTACAACCCAATCTTACAGGATTCTTGTTCCCTGCCGCATGGTCGATTTTTCTTCTTGCAGCCGGCCTTATTCCAATGCTACTCCATTCCTTTGGTCATGGAATCGGTATGAATCTGCATTTAGGCCTCAGCCTTTGGATTGGCTCATTTTTCCTTCTTTGGCTCAGTGCTTCATTGATTTCTTTGAATCAAACTGAAGGGTCACCCGCTAAGATGTGGTTGTGGAATACCGTGCGAATCGAAAGCATCCTACTCGGTGTTCTGGTTTGGGTGGTTTACAGTGAACCGGTCGGCTATCTTGCCGTGGTCGCTATGCTAATTTCTCTACCATTATGGACATCTCATCTAGTGCGTATTGCAACCCTCTTGGCGTGGCCCCCAGGTCGTTGGCTTCTACCCATTGCACACGTGGACATCGGTCTTTCGAGTATTGATGCCGAGTGGACATCCGAGTCTAAACGCTGGGCGCGTCGCCCTCTTGCACGCCGCCAAATTCTTTCAGGTGAGATGGGAGACACTCGCCTAGAGATAGTTCTGTTTGGCGTTCGGGAGGGAAATCAAGACTTCATTGCGATGCACATGGTTCACCCCAGTGGAACCATCATCGATCCCTTTGTTGGCCCTTCAATAGGCCACAGCATCCCGTTTCCTAGATTGGGGCCAACTTTCGCTGATGTCCCCAATGTCGTTGCAATCCAAGAACAAATTGGGCCCCCGCCCGTCACGCCTGTCGCCGCAAAATGGCCCACTCATTTGATTCCAGAGTGGGACTTAGAAGAAGAGTGATTACTCCCATTCTATGGTACCCGGTGGCTTGTGTGTGATGTCGTAAACCACGCGATTCACATGACCTTTGAGTGTGTTCGTAATACGGGTGCTAATCTTCTGCAGTACACTGTGTGGTATCTCTGAATATCGTGCTGACATCCCGTCCATGCTGCGCACGGCTCTGACCACTATCGTTTCCCCATATACTCGGGCATCCCCATGGACGCCGACGCTGCTGACTGGAAGCAATGCGGCGAAATACTGCCACGGAATCTCCATTTCTCCAGCTTCTGCAGCTGCCTCAAATTCCTCTTCGACGATGGCACACGCCTCACGGCATGCTTCGGTCCGCTCTCGCGTCAGATCACCGAGAACACGCACGGCAAGTCCAGGCCCCGGGAAGGGTTGGCGGTTGCTGCTGGGAATCCCCATCTCCGCTGCCATATTCCGCACCTCATCCTTGTAGAAATCTCGTAGTGGCTCAACAATGGTCAAATCGACATCTTCGGGAAGGCCACCGACATTGTGATGACTCTTGATGACGTCTCTCTCACCTCCGCCAGATTCAATCCAGTCTGGCGCAATCGTTCCTTGGACGAGGTACTTGGCTCCACAAGACGCTTGTTCCTCTTCGAAGACACGGATGAATTGCTCACCGATAACCTTGCGCTTAGCTTCCGGTTCAGTGACACCCTCAAGATGCTTGAAAAATCGTTCACTGGCATCGACCACTTTCAGATTGAGTCCAAGATCTGACAACATCTCTTTCACTTCTTCAGTCTCACCCTTTCGCATGAAACCGGTGTCGACATAGACACAGTGTAGCATGTTGCCGACCGCATTGTTGGCCATGACTGCGGCCACAGTTGAGTCGATACCTCCACTGCAGGCGATGATTGCTATGTCGTCGATTTTGTCTTTGAGAATGGCGACCCCTTCATCAATGAGCATCTGCGCATCCATCTCAGGCACCTTCCGACTGCGTTAACTCATCGTCGGCAATGACCTTGTTCGTCATCGCTTCGCGGTAGGCTGCGAAGGCAGTGGCGAGTTCTGCATTATTACAGGATAGGATTTGGACGGCAAGTACTGCGGCATTATCTCCACGATCCACGCCCACCGTCGCTACAGGCATACCCGGTGGCATCTGTACGATTGAGAGAAGTGAATCCAGTGGGACCTTTCCGCCCACAGGTACACCGATTACTGGCTTGTTCGTCATCGATGCGATGACCCCGGGAAGGGCTGCAGCCACACCGGCCATACCGATGAATACTTGACAGTCATTCTCTAGTGCTGCATCGATTATTCCCTCTAGATATTTGGGCGCGCGATGTGCACTGGCAACCCGCAGTTCGTAGTCAATTTCGAAGTCATCGAGAATCTTAGTTGCCTTATTTGCAATTGGCAAATCCGATCGCGACCCGAGGATAATGCAGACGTCCATCATGCCACGCCACCCGTGGTCGGTTCAAATGCCTCACGGTGCGCACAGGCGCACGCGAATGGCGTGAAACTTGCCCGACTTCGTCGCAGCACCTCACCTCCCCCTGAAGTATCGATGGCCCATGTCCAGATGCCCGGGCAGAGCCGATCCCCTCCAGAATGCACCAACCAGTTTCTGGCTCCAAACATCTTGCGGTGCTCAGCCACAGCAAATGGTAGGAAGGGGGAAGGAAGATCCAACAGCCACAACCCATCGATTCCCTCGCGTGCAGGTAACAACACGGTGGAGATACGACGAGCCAGATGGCGCTGACTCTGGATACAGCGCGCCTCAAGCCATGTCGGCATCAATTCACCCTTCACCCAAAGATCGATGATTAGCAGGGCGCGCCCGCTTGCACCGATGAGTGCTGCCTCGGCGAAACTGCGAACTGAAAGTGGTACATCCCGACCCTGCCGCAAATCGCACAGCGCCCCAATCAATCGCAATAGACGTAACCGAATTTCGATGTCCAGTCTAACGAATTCACTTGGTTCAGGCAGCACGCCCCACAGTGTGGACCGTGATCTCCAATGAACATCCGAAATGTCTTCCGCAAAGTATCGCATCAGCCAGAGACGGAGGTGACCGCCCGGATCCATCTCAAGTAATCGCAAGACCCAGAGGTCGTTGGTCAATCAGTATTTGATTCACTGGTGGGAGACCCAGGTTCCACTTTCAGCATCGTATCGCTTGAGGCTCCCATCTGGGTCCTGACACCATGAGACTCCGGCCTCATCCGCCCACAGAGTCTGTCCATGTTCGTTCGTCGTTGCATGCGCAGGCACTGAGAATGCAGTATGTGGCATTGAAAGTCCAGGGTCAACTACCTGTTCGGTAGTCTGCTCAGGAACAGCAAATTCGTCCCTCAATTCTAAATCGGAAATGACTTGCGAACTTTCGCTCGCTACCACTTCTGTCACGCCAGCCATGGCGTAGATATCCTCGGACGGATGCGGTTCCATGCTGAATCCACCCTCATATTGCTCTCCCTCAACACGACCTCTTCGGCGCGTAAGGAAGACGGCAACACCTCCGACACCAACGAACAGGACGATAATCAAGGCAATCAGGAATGGCATGTAACCTCCTTGTTCCTCAATGGAACGAGAGGGATCGTTTGGATAGAAGTCGGCCACATCACCGATGCCGTCTCCGTCGCTGTCAGAAACTTCGGCGGGGTCGTTAGGGAATTCATCCTGCGCATCATTGACGCCATCATTGTCACTGTCGAGCTGGGTCAAACTGCAACCCGCGCTGTTGACGACTTCACCTGAGTGGGTGTCTGCACACTCATCTCTGTCATCCTTCACCAAGTCGCCATCGGTGTCCGCCTGCTCGGGCGAACAACCATCTGTGCGCGGATTCCAGATACTCAGAGTGAGGGGACACTGATCGAGATCGTTGGTCACACCATCGTTGTCATCATCGAGTTCTGATGCGGCACAACCAGTCTCATCGACAACCTCACCAGCGGGGGTGTTAGGACAGATTGTATCCGTAGCATCATTGACACCATCATCATCTCCATCCAATTGAGTTGAGTCACAACCGTCCATATTGGCATTGTAACCCGGTTGGGTCATCGGACAAAGATCGTCGGCGTCCATGACACCATCGTCGTCAGTATCTCGCTGGGCCGCACCGCAGCCTGTGCTGTCGGCTACATCCAGTGTAGAGGTGTATGGACAAAGATCGTCGGCGTCAAAGATACCGTCCTCATCAGTATCCCATTCAGATGCCGCGCACCCGTATCCGTTCACGGCAGCACCCGGTGGACTTGCTGGACACTGGTCAAGGTGATCCTTGATGCCGTCATTGTCCGTATCTCGCTGGCTTGCTGCACAACCATAGCCATCAACCTCTTCTCCCTGAGGTGAACCAGGACAGATATCGAGGGCATCAGAGACCCCATCCATGTCTGCATCCTTCTGTGAATCACTGCAACCGATTGCATCGGGTACTTCGCCACCGGGTGTGTTCGGGCAGGTATCATTGTCGTTGGTCACGCCATCGTTGTCATCATCAAGTTCTGATGCGGCACAACCGTTGCTGTCCACAATAGATCCGGGTGGGCTGTTTGGGCAGTGATCGGGATTCACACCGGTGGGGTTGTCACCATAGCCATCACCATCGGAATCCTGCTGTTGAGTGTACTCGTTAGGGAAGGCATCAGAGTTGTTTCCACTGGGGTTGTCGCCCCAGCCATCACCATCGCTGTCCGCCCACTGTGAACTGTCGTTAGGGAAGGCATCGGGATTGGTTCCAGAGGCATTGTCGCCATATCCATCGCCATCTGAATCTAAACATTGAGTTGGGTCATCCGGCCATTGATCGGCATTGTTACCGGCGGGGTTGTCACCACATCCATCACCATCCTTGTCGACCCACTGCGTTCCATCTTGAGGGAAGGCATCGGGATTGGTTCCAGAGGCATTGTCTCCCCAGCCGTCATCATCACTGTCAGCCCATTGTGAGGGATCGTTGGGGAAGTCATCACCATTGTTTCCACTCGAGTTGTCACCGTATCCATCACCATCGCTGTCGGCCCACTGTGTTCCGTCGTTTGGCCAAAGGTCGGGATTGTTCCCGTTGGGATTATCTCCGTATCCATCGCCGTCAGAATCGGCCCATTGAGTAGAATCAGTGGGGAAGTCATCGGCATTGTTGCCGGCTGGATCGTCTCCGTATCCATCGCCGTCATAATCGGACCATTGAGTCGGATCGGTAGGGAATGCATCGGGACTAGATCCGTTCGGATTGTCGCCGTATCCATCCCCATCCTGGTCATAGCATTGCGTAGGGTCGGTAGGGAACTGGTCGCCATTGGTTCCGTTGGCATTGTCACCACATCCATCACCATCTGTATCAGACCACTGCGTTGCGTCTAGTGGGAATGCATCGCCATTGGTTCCGTTGGCGTTGTCGCCATATCCATCGCCATCTGCATCGTTCCATTGGGTTGAGTCGTTGACGAAATCATCGATATCATCGGTGTAACCATCTCCATCGGTATCGCGCTGACTGTCCGAACAGCCGTTTTGGTCCACAGTCGCACCACTGGGTGTGTTGGGACACCAGTCGTTCTGATCCCATATACCGTCATTGTCCGCATCATGTATGATTGTGATACAATCCACATCCACATCCATGATTCCTCCACCCACGATTGAAGTCAGTGTGACTTCCACGCAGTAGTAACCACTGAGACCAGGAACGGTCCATGATTCGTTGCCGCCCATCATCCCACTGGTCGCATTGAAGGCATTCCATCCACTGTCGAAATGCGTCGTATTATTCGCATAACCGTATAATCGCACATTCTCAAGGTAGATCGAGCCACTTGTCAGATTGTATGCACTCCAGGTGACACTACTGTTGGTGAGGTTGGTCACCTCTATGTCGGGAAGTGTAGGCATGAAGCAGTCAATGTCCGAATCGACAAGGCTGCCGTTTGAATTGTACAATTCAGTGTAGAAGCACTTCTCGGTCCGAGTAGTTGGCGTTGCCCATGAGGACGATTGCGAATGACTTGTTCCTGAAGTGAGAGTGAATTGATAGGTTCCTGAATCCAAAGTCGTTCCATTGGGCCCATCTAGAAGATACCAATCAACATCGTAGGTGTTGCCTGTGGTCAGATTCGTCATCAGAACCGAACCGCTGGTGTCGCTGGTGACTGTGGTCTGAACGAAGAGTCGTTCCCTGCAATATATGTCGGAATCAATCAACGTCCCAGCAAGGCTGTGATTCATGTCGTAGAGGTCACCAATTATGCAGTAGGTGCCGCCCATTTCGTAGGTGGTCAGCGTCAGATTCAGCAGATGATTACCGGTATTATTCGCAGTGAAGTTGTCTTGCGTAGAACCGAGCAAGGTGTGATTCATTCCATTCCAATAGGTGTAATGAGCAGCGATTTGGTAGTTTGTTCCCGCCGAAAGGTTGGATGCTTCAAGATCTGCCGCGACGTCGTCCATATGCGTGATACTCACATTACCACTTGCTGGCGGCAACGTAGCTGTCGTCCAACAATCCCAGAACTCGTCAATCAAATTGCCTGACGAATCCCAGATGTCAGCGAGTATACAGTGGGGTATGCCCCCACCGTTGTTGGTGAAGGTAATGGTCTGATTATGCACGGTAGTGCCAACCATGAAGGAATAATTCCCTTGATCATAAGCAGTCGTGATGTTACCATCGGTGATGTACCAATCCACCGTATATGTTGCACCAGCCGTCAGATTCGAGGATCGAATCCAACCACTGGTGTCACTGGTATGATTCACATACAATATCTCGTGATACATGCAATCGATGTCATCAGCCGACATGTTCCAAGTTGTACCCACCTGTTCCCACACCTGCGCAGTGAAACACCACGTTCCACCTACCGAGGGAGAACTGTGCGCCTGATTCGTATTGCCTGTGGTTGAAGATGGCACGTTGGTGCCAGATTGCACGATGGTGTGAGCTGTCCCATTCCAGAATGTCCAGTACCAGTCGATCTCGTAGTATGAATTTGCAGATAGGTTGCCCCATGAATAGGCACCGTTTGTCGAAGTAACGCCGGTAACTGTAACCCATTCTGTTCCGGTTCCAGTAGGTCCAATCCAGCCACTCCATGTTCCAGTTGTGACATTGCCTGCAGAACCACTGTTACCAGCACTTCCATTCACTCCAGTTCCGAATCGGGCACCGCCTAATCCTGCAGAGCCACCTGAGGCCGAGATGGTTGATGAATTCGAAATCATCAGATTACTGGAACTACTAGCACGAATATCGATATTGCCAGCGGAACCACCGCCTCCTCCATCTCCCCCGTCATACATGAAAAGGCAAGGATTGCCTGGCATGCAATAGCCATCGGCACCGTCTCCACCACTACCACCTTGGGCGAGAACTGACCCTCCATTACTGATGGTTACACTGTTGGCACGCATCACAATTGATCCACCTGAACCTCCACCGGCTCCAGGTCCACCGGTTCCAGACCCGTTGTTGTAGCGATAACCGGGATCTCCATCGAATCCAGAAGCACCGACACTGCCATAGATTTCTATTGTGTCAGCGTAGATGATTATTCGTCCACCACCCTTTCCACTGGCTGAAACAAGGTTTCCTGAACTGTCATAGACAGCACCCCCACTTGAACCAGTCTCGTTGCCTGTACCGTAGAAAGAGCCGCCGTTGGAGGTAGTAGTGCCACCACCGTCTCCACCATTGCCGTAATGGCCAGCTCCACCGGCTCCATCACCTCGCCAACTGCTGGAGAGATAGGTTGTGCCACCCACTCCCGCTGCGTTCCAAGTTCCGTAGTCTTCGGCGATGATGGAACCTCCCGCCGCCACAGTGAGTGTATTCACAGTGAGGATGAGATCACCAGTAGTCACAATTGAGCCACAAGGAGCGACAATTCCACAGCCGATGTAAAGGTCATCGAAAGCATGACTTCCATTCAAGTATGTGGTGTTGAGAATAGTAGCATTCGTTGTTCCTGCACCAGGTGGGCCTGACGCAGGGGTGCCACCACCACTACCACCACTGCCACCACTAGAACTCAATCCGCCAAAGGTGACCGAATAGGTGTTAGTCGCACTACCCCAACCGAATACCTGAGCATACAGAGTCTGATTGGCGGACGGCGTATAGGTCACCGATTCGGAGTTGCCGGTACCTGCTGACCAGTCGATTTGACTCTGGCTAGAATCGTAGAGATCCATGTCCAAGTCGCCTTGTGAATGCGTGAATGAGATATTCACCCAATAGGTAGTCCCGGCGGTCGCATTGATGGAGAAGAAGTCATCATCTGAAGAATTGTGAATCGTCAGACTGCTTTGGCTTGATGGCGAAGAAATCGGGGTGGCCGTTGCGAAGGAGTCGTTCGGCTCATTCGCATCACCTGTGGTGGGCGGAGGAGGGGGAGTCCCCGTGGACGCCACGGATAGATTGTACCACGAGGTACCACCCGAAGAGAACACCCAGATGACGATTATTCTATTCGTGGTGAGATTGAATACAACCTGCTCGTTGTGGGTTGAACTGTGGCTATAGTCGATCATGATGTTGTTGCCGATGCTGTTAGTGTAGTACACATTCATCTGCAAATCTGCCGTGCTATGGAGGAACGATAAATTGACGAAATTCATCGATCCGGAGGTGAGATTGAGAGTGAAATAATCATCCTGACCAGCGTTGTGAATATTCGCCGCTGTGGTACTATTCACCTGAATGGATGACGCAGCGGATGATGAGTCGTCTGGCTCATACTGATCAGGGGTCAGATTGGTTGTACCGACATGATAGAATGACGAATTCCAAGTGTCCAGAAGAGTTCCATTCCAATATTCATACAGGCGGAATGAAACAGCATACGTTCCTTGGAAATTCCCTGGTGACCAAGCTGCTGATGCAGTCATGCTGCTGCTGTTTGGACTATTCCAGATGCCACTGTCCGAATCGTGGAGAGAGCCGCTGGGGAAATAGGTGAACACAGACCACTGGTATACTTCTGAACTACTGAGGTTCGCTCCAGTCACCAATGCACCAACGTGAGTGATGCTGGATGCGGTGACTGCCTCATTTCCGGTGAGTCCACCTCCAATGACAAACTGAGATGAGGTATTGGACAAAGAAAGTCCAAGGATATCGGTCAATTCACAACTCACGCTGTAAGTTCCATTCGCCGTCGGTGCTATCCAACTGGCATTGAAACTCGTGTTCCCTGAAACACCGCTGAAGGTGCTGAAGTCAAACCCATGCATCAGTCCAGAGGGGTTGTAAACGAACACCCACCAATAATATGTGTCGTTCCCATCCAGATTTGTAAGATCCACACTCGCTGAACTGCTGGTGACACTTGAGAGTGAAACAGTTTCATTTCCGGTTGCCGCAGCAGCATTCGGAATGCCTGCGACCAAGGTCGACAGAATCATGATTGTAACCATGAAAATAGAATTACCACGATGGAGTTGCAATCCAGAGTCAGCGCTCGCCATGGCTCTGGGAGGCCCCTGTAGCACTTCAAACTCTTCATCAACATGAAACGCCCTAAAGGGCGGTTCATGCGCGTTTGACAACAATTACTCCCTTGGAAATAGAAGCGCCGTGTGCAGGGTTCGAACCTGCGACCTGTGGATTAACAGTCCACCGCTCCACCAGCTAAGCTAACACGGCTGCGAATCGGCGACTTGGCCCCCATTCATCAATGAATCGGGTGGGTTCGGCCCGAATCTAAGGGGCTGCACGATAGTGAATACTATGGGCGGTTTTGACTGGACTGAACTCATGGGTGAGGTCGGTGGAGCTTGGGAGGCTTCCGCGGAAAACCTTGCACATGCTGAGGCGGTGCTGGCTGCAACCGCTGCGAGCGGGGCACTGTATCGTGACGGATTGGGGATGATCGCCAGCGAGAATATTGTCAGTCCTCGCGTCCAAGAAGTCATCACCAGTGATTTGCACGGACGCTATGCTGAGGGGCTGCCGGGAAAGCGATATTATCAGGGCTGTGATGGTTTTGATGACATCGAATCCCTTGGCATTTCATTGGCACAGAACGTGTTCAATTGCCGATTCGCAAACATCCAATCCACCTCTGGAACAGTTTCCAATATTGGGGCGCTGAAGGCACTGGCCAAACCGGGTGACAAAATCACCGCCGTGTCGACCGCTGATGGCGGCCACATCTCGCATGCGCGCATGGGCGCCGTGGGGGTGCGCGGATTGGACCTAACGACCTACCCGTGGGATGTTGACCGAATGGAGCCGGATGTCGATGCAGCCTGCGCGCTGATTCGCGAAATCGAGCCAACCCTCGCCTTGGTTGGACAATCCGTATTCCTGTTCCCAACTCCTCTGCAAGAGATGGCAGATGCCGCACACGAGGTTGGTGCGAAGGTGATGTATGACGGCGCTCATGTGCTCGGCCTCATAGGCGGGGGTCAGTTCCAAGATCCACTCAGAGAAGGTGCAGATGTCGTCACCGGTTCCAGTCACAAGACCTTCCCTGGCCCACAGGGCGGATTCATTCTCTCAGACAGTGAGGATGAGAAGTTCCACCGCAAGCTGAACAGCGCTATCTTCCCAGGCGTCTGCTCCTCATACCATTTGCACCATGTTGCGGGCAAGGTGATTGCATTGGCCGAATTCGCTGAATATGGTGCTGCCTATGCCGAGGCCATCGTTGACAACGCCAAGACCTTCGGTGCAGCAATGGCTGCTGAGGGCTTTGATGTACTAGCCGAAGGACGCGGATACACAGCCTCACACCAAATCCTTACTCGCCATGGAGAGACTGATTCGGGTGCCGGTGCAAAGGCTGCACAGATGCTTGAGGATGCAGGCATCATCACCAACATGAACATGCTTCCTGGTGATACCAAGGCGATGACGCCGAGCGGTCTGCGTCTAGGTGTGCAGGAATTGACCCGCGTGGGTATGGGCACCACACAGATGGAAGAGGTGGCGCGACTCTATGCGCGCGTACTACTCAAGGGCGAAGACGCTGCTTCCGTAAAAGTGGATGTGACTGCGCTGAAGAGCGAGTTCCAAACGATTCGTTATTGCTTCAATGAGGATTCAGTGAGTGGGTATCCACTCTAATTTTGCATAGGGCAACATAATTGCGTTGTCACACATTCGCTGTACCATGCGAGCAACAGCGATGCTACTCAGCCTCCTGATGTTCTCAGTGGCCTTTTCCGGTTGTTTCGGCAATTTCGATGACAAGGATCCCGCAGTGGAACTGAACGTCCCAAATGAGGAGAATTCGGCCACAGCCACCCGCGGTCAGATTTACACATTGACTGTTGAGTCCAACGTTCCTTACACCGTACATCGCCCATTTGGCACATTCTTTATCGACGACTCAGGTGTTTTCAGAGATGCCATGAACATGACTTTCGATGATTCGATTACAGAAGTTGAATTGTTGGTCCTAGATACTGAATTGTCTTCGTTTGAAATGGCCGTCACCGCCGGCGATCAGTATTGGAATCGTACACTCGACATCGTCGATAGCGATGAGATGATGCTGGTCGATGGCCGCCGCGCCTTCGATACTATCGACATGCTGACAACCGATTACAACAATCGTTGGTGCGCTTCTGCAGACATGCATGGGGGCGGTGCGAATTTTGAAGCGGCTGCTGAAGCAATGAAAATCATCTGGGGGGATTACGGTTTTGATTTCGTAGAGGTCACCCGGTATGATGACGACCCGGATCAACTCAATGTCGTTGGCTACAAATATGGGAATGTGTATCCAGATCAATACATTATCCTCGGAGGCCATTTCGACGTTGGCTATGCCTTCACTCCACCCGGAGGAGGAACCACCGAAGGCGCGAATGATGATACCAGTGGCTCTACAGTTTCAATGGAAGTTGCCCAAGCCATTGCATCAAGGGAATGGGACCATACAGTTGTGGCTGCGCTGTGGGCATGCGAGGAAGAAGGGTTGCTTGGTAGTGCAGCATTCGTCGCACATCTTCCAGAAGACAAAGCGGTCAAGGCTTACCTCAATTTCGACATGGTCTCTCTGAACTATCCAATCATACCACCGCCCGGATATGGCCCATATGATCTTTCAATCGCAACAGCGGGTGCTCATGATGAAAACCTCACAATCATGCTAGAATGGGTTAGGTTGGTCGTTGAGGATGAAATGAACTTCCACGATGTTCCTTCCAATGACATCTACTGGGAGGCGGCAGAATCCTGTGCCAGCGATCATTGCTCATTCTTCACGCAGGGATATGCAACCTTCAATTTCTTTAGCGCTGGAGGGGATGCTTCGTTCTGGCAAGAATGGCACAGTCCCACCGACACGCTCGATTTTATGGTGGCCAAAGCAAGTGGTTCCGATAATTTAGCTGGCGGCTTCAACACCCTTGTATGGGCTGCATTCTGTCTTTTCGTTCACGTAGACAATACCGATGATTCATTCCAAGGTCGCTGGTATGGCGAGTCATGAATCGAAGGAAGAGATAATCCGTCGGCGCTGATTCCGTAACGACATGCGAGCAACAGCCCTGATGCTCGGACTCCTAATGTTGTCAGCCCCGTTGTCTGGATGTTTTGGCAATGACGCAACTCCATCTCCCCCGGAGGAACCCTCTCTTCCCGAGGGCATCTTCGTGACTGGACCGGATGGTTTGTCGGTGGATGTGCCCCCTCTTCCTATGATTTTCAACTTCAGTGATGTTGGGGAGGATGGGGCTGAACCAAGCCTCGGCATCACGTCGAGTGGTTGCATTTTCTTCATCGCGTTTGAGAAGGTCATGCGTTCTTGCGACCATGGTGAATCATGGGAGGATGTATCTGGCCCCCAATGTGCATTCCAGACCAATGATCCCTGGGGGTGGGTGGACCCAATTACTGACCGCATTTTTGCTGTTCAGATGCAGGGTCTAGAAACGTCTTGGATATGTTGGAGCGATGATGATGGGGAATCTTGGTTGGGTAATCCTCACGATTCAGGGACGACTCCAATCAATGATCACATCAAATTGGCCTCCGGTCCGTGGACAAGCAGTGGATATGGAATCGGCGGAATCGTCTCACAAAATTTCTATGAAACGGCTGTGTACTATTGCTACAACAAACTCGCTGGAATCTTCTGCTACACCAGTTTTGATGGAGGAGCTACGTTTGAGGCAGGTGGGCAACTCTACGGATTGGCCACCACCAACGGTGGACTGCATGGGGCCATCACTTCTGCACCAGATGGCACGGTTTACGTCACCCCCCGGGTCCAAACGCCCACAGTCATTGTTTCAGATGACAATGGTTTGACTTGGTTTGATCGAACGATGGGTGAAGATACAGGGACACCCAATCCACGCAAGAATTCGGAGGTCGCAACCGACACCGAATCCAATGCATACCACATCTGGACTGGAGCCGATGAGGGCGTCTACATGTCGAGGAGTACTGATTCAGGCCAGTCTTGGGAGCAGAACAGTACACGAATCAGCCCAGTTGAAATTATCTCATCTGTATTCCCTCAGGTTGATGCAGGCGACCCCGGAAGGATTGCAATCACTTACCTTGGCAGTGAAAACGCCAGCGAATTGAACCAATCTGATATCGACGGGAACCCCTGGGATGGAAATGCCCACTACGCCAACTCAAACGTCAGTTACTATCTGTACATCACTTACAGTTTGAACGCACTCGATGAAAATCCCGTATTCCATACAGTCCGCGCTTCAGCCGATCCGGTGCAGGTGGGCAGCATCTGTTTGAACAGTGGCGATTGTCGTGACATTGGCGGCTCGAATCGCAACCTGCTCGATTTCAACGATTTGCACATAGATCTAGATGGCCGAGTCTACATCGCCTTCGCAGATGGTTGTTTTGGGGATTGTGCGACTAGCGACAATCCTCAGCCGGAAGATTCCCGCAGCAGACGGGGCATCATGTGCTACCTTGAGAGTGGTCCGAGTTTGTTCGAATCCGTCGGGGATTTGGCCGAGTTCTCTTGAGGTAATTTAGATGGAGGAAATGCTGCAAAAGTTGCACGTTTCACCCTATCCACCAAATGAAGAGATTGCGAATGTCATCACTCATGGGCTGGGTGTTGTCCTTGCAGGGGTGGGCATGTACTTCCTATTGATTGAGGCGAATCTAACAGATGACCCGTGGAAAATATGGTCCAGCGTGACTTTCGGCCTATGCATGATTGCTTGCTATCTATTCTCTACTCTGTACCATGCCTCAACGAATCTTGAATTCAAGCATAAGATGAGAATTGCAGATCATATCGGGATTTATCTGATGATTGCTGGTTCCTATACCCCCTTCGTCCTAGTGAACCTGCGTGGTTGGATCGGTTGGACGTACTTCGTCCTCATATGGGGTTGCACTGTTGTTGGAATCACACTCAGAATCGCGAATATAAGCGTCCCTAACTATGTCTCAACTGCACCTTATCTCATCATGGGCTGGCTAGCTATCATTGGAATCAAACCACTGTTTGACTCAGTGGGGTGGGATGGATTAGGGCTGGTTATACTAGGGGGGATTTTCTACTCTATTGGAGTCGTATTCTATTCGTGGGAGAGGGTCCCATTCAACCATGCCATCTGGCATCTGTTCGTGCTTGCGGGAAGTATTAGCCATTACTTCGCAATATTGTTTGCAGTCATCCCTCACTGAATTGCTATTCATGCAATCAATGCTAATCCCACATTGAACCTTCACCTTGCGCTTTGCGACGCTCAGCATCGAGGAAACTATCACGACGTTTGCGGCCGAATAAACCGAACATCAACAGCAGTCCGATGGCCCCCGTGGATGTGGCATAGATGTCGAAGTTACTATCGCCCCCACCCACTTCCTCCAGTGGCGGAGCGATACCTCCTCCTTCACCACCCTCCTTGATGATGGTGATGATTTCTCCAAGTTGTAGAGTTCTGCCAACGGAATCTTCGACAATCAACTCGACAAGGAATTCTCCTCCAGTGGCATATTCATGGAGGACGGTTGACCCAGATCCTCCATTGTCATCACCGAACTTCCAGGTGTAGGTGTACGGCCCCTCTCCTCCGCTTACAGTAGCGTAGAATTCGATTGAGGCAACCATATCCTTGTTGATTGGATCGAGTTGACCAGAGTGACTAATGTAGCCAGTCAATTCATCGATTTCCGGTGGTTCAGACACGATTATGGGGACCGTTCGCTGAATTTCTTCTTCATCACTATCAGTGACTAAGAGAATGATATTGTACACGCCTGCTGTGTAGAATGTATGGTCGACACTCACTAAGTCTTCTGCGAAGGTCCCATCGCCGAATTCCCAACTGATTTGGTAGGGTGATCTCCCTTCAGATATTTCTGCAACGAATGTCACAGTGAGCGGGACTTCCCCCATTGTCTGATTGGCCGTAAGTTCCACTTGCAGTGGATTAGGATAGGTGCAACTCCCATCATCATCTGTAGCGTCCTCATCTTGATTTAGGGCCTCCTCGTCCGTACATCCAGCGATTTCTAAGTGATTATACACGCCATCTCCATCACTGTCAAGGAATATACACGAACCATCATCATCTGTTGCATCCGCATCGTAATTGGTGGCGTTAGCATTGGTACATCCATCAATCTCAAGGTGATCATACACGCCATCTCCATCACTGTCAGGGAATATACACGAACCATCATCTTCTGTTGCATCCGGGTCGTGATTGGTGGCGTTGACATCAGTACATCCGGAGATTACCGGTTGAATCGTTAATTCTGGCTCCTCGCCGATTGTGAATGTCCACGTGTCAAGCGCCACCTCAACGTTGGTTTGCCCACCATCACCGTCTGAATCTACTCTATACAACCACCCTGCTACAGTGTAATTGGTGTTATTCTCCAAGTAAGTGTTGAATGTACTCAGGGCAAACGTCCGACTTTGAATGTTGGCCGCAGTTTCACCCAAGATGTAGTTATCCTGCTCGACATCATCACCTTCATAGAACGACCATTTGATTTGATATGATGCCCCATTCTCTGTATGGACTCGGGCAATGCTGATGAAGACATTCTCGGCCAGGGTATCGTTTCCGAAGGTATCGTAATGACTCAATTCAGGGTCTGCTGATATCCCAGCATTCGCCGGGTCACTGTTGTTTGCGACATCCCCCCACCCGAAGGAACTCGATCCAGTTGCAACGATGCCCTCATACTGAATAAGCGAACTGTGTATGGTGTAGGGACCTTCTTGATCAGGCGTCCAGTATGCAGTTATAGTGTATTCATACACCTCTGATTCTGTAGTGAAATCACCTGTGAATTTTTTGTGTACGAAGTCGGGATCCACTCGAGTGATTGTAATCTCGTAATTGTAAGTGATATAGTCCGTCAGATTCTCAAATTCGACCTCGATTTCAACCCGATTTTGGACCTCTTCTTTTTGGGCCGTAATCTTCACTTTCTCCGATGCATCTTCGTTCCCTCTACCACCGGAATCAGCCACAGCGGTCCAAGGTAGAGCCAGCATGAGTACAATCATGCCCAGTGAAAGAAAGCCTCGCCGCCGGCTCATCATGTTGGCAAATGTGTTCCGCTTCTATTTCATAGAAGCGCCAATAAGTGCGTCAAAGAATCTCTATTACTCGACTTTCAGCGTCCACCGCATCATTGCTGAAGGCGATGGCACCTTCGATCATTTCACGATGTTCATTGGATAATTCCCCACGATGATAGATTGTAATCCATGGCTCCCCCGCAACTAGTAACGATCCGACATGAGCATCGAGAACAAATCCCACTCCTGCATCAATCTCATCGCCCAGATTGAGCCGCCCCCCTCCAAGTTCGAGAACGACAGTCCCCAGTACCATCGCATCGATGTCAGCAATCCAGCCGGGTTGAGGGGCGGCGAATTCGGTGGTTTTCAACGCGCTGTCGAGCAAGCCGAGAGCTGCGAGAAGATTTGATTCGCTTTCAAATGACGATCGTTCAACACCTTGAGCGATGCACATTTCTTCAAACACGGCCATTGCGCTGCCATCTATCAACGAATCATGGATTCTGAATGCCCCTTCATCCACAGTCTCACACAGGCCAGTAGCATGGAGCAGAACCCCCCCTTGGATACAGACCAGTTCCTCAAGGTCAGCAGGTCCAGCTCCTCGGAGGGTTTCAACCGATTCAAGAACCTCAAGTGCATTGCCGGCAGCAAAGCCCAATGGTGTGTCCATTTCCGTCAATGTGACGCTCGTTGAGATGCCAAGACCCTCGCCGGTCGAGACAATCGATTCAGCCAGTGTGCGGGCCTCATCGACATTAGTCATGAAGGCAGCCCGGCCGACTTTGATGTCCATCACCAGTGCCGCCAGTCCCTCTGCTGCCTTCTTGGATAGAATTGATCCAGTAATGAGGGGGACAGAAGCAATCAGTCCAGTCACGTCTCGGATTGCATACATGCGCTTATCTGCTGGAGCAATTTCTCCAGTTTGCCCACCAATCATGCAGCCAATTTGACTCACCATATCGCGGGCCTTTTCGGGCGTGATGGCAACATCATATCCGTCCAGTGCCTCTAATTTATCCAGGGTACCTCCAGTGTGTGCCAACCCACGGCCAGCAATCATTGGACACTTCATTCCACACGCAGCCAGTGCTGGTGCAAGTACTAGGCTGACCTTGTCGCCAATGCCTCCCGTACTGTGCTTGTCTACAACGAGATGCTTCCATTCATCGGGCCATTTCAATACCGTCCCCGAATGCAGCATTGCATGCGTCAGTTCGACCGTACCCTCTACTGATAGCCCATTGTCAAACACATCACGCATCCAATCTTCGACCTCAGCATCACTGAGGCTGCCGCTGACGACACCGTTCACGAATGTCTGAATGTCAGTCATCCTCGATCAGTCCGATTTCAATGAGGCGTTGGCGGAGATATTCGCCCGCACTGATGCTGGGATAGAGAACCTCCCCTCCAGTGCGCTCGATGAACTCGGGTCGCGGCGTCAAATCTACATCATCGCGTGGATGAGTGAACATCGGCATAGAATATCGGTCGCTGGTTGCATCGGGTGGGTTGATGACACGATGTGTGACCGCCTTGAACAAGCCATTGGTTAGATTCTGTAACATATCTCCTGAATCGACGATGATGTGCTCATGATTGCCTTCAACTGCAATCCACCCACCATCGTGGTCCATGACTTCCAGACCATCCGCGCTGGCCCCAACGAGCAGCGTGATGAAGTTGATATCCTCATGCTGAGCACTTCGAACCGCACCTTCCATCACATCCTCCCCAAGGGCAGGATAATGCAGTACTCGAAGGATAGTGTTCCCATCAATTGCCATGTCGGGCAACCAATTAGGTCCCATTTCGAGATATTGTGAACAAATCTCTAGGAGGGTCCGGCTGAGGATTTCCATCTGAATGTAGAGGCCGTCGACAGCAGGTCCAAATTCGGGACAATCTCCGGTCGGCCAGATGTTAGTTGGATATTCTGCCTTCAGTGTATGGCCATCGGGGAGAGTCCGCCCGGTCTGCCAGAATTCCTTGAGATCCGGTGCGGGATTGTCCTTGGCGTGCTCGACGCCAAAGGGAACATATCCTCGCTGGTTACCATCTTGATTCCAGCGCATCTTGGTACCGTCATCCATGTCGAAGAATGTCTCACTGACTTCATAGGCCCGACTGATGTCATCGAGTGGAATTCCATGCCCTGAGAGTGCAAAGAAGCCGATATCTTCGAGTGCCTCACCCATTTTATTTACAAAGCCTTCTCGACTGACTGCGTCACCTTCGGTGTACTCGCGAAGGTCTAGAGTGGGGATTGAATCGCGCGCCATGTTGGTCAGCACCAATCGGGTGCCCATGAATCCTTCGTGTTGTCACTGCTCGGATTCATACTTTTCTCGGAGTTGCTCAAGCGTCCACCCTGCATCGAGTGATTCTTGCACCTGTTGAGGAGACCATCCAGGAAATTCGTATCCGTCTAGTTGTGGTGCGCCAAACACCCCATCATCGCGACCGACCGAAACTTCTCGAGCTTCACTTCCAGCATTTGGGCCAACACTAGTCCCATCCAGAATGACAGTTCCAGTCGGCACTACAGTTTCATTTTCAGACCAGATCTCTTCACTGATGTCACCAACATCGTCGACCAACACCTTGCCTGCCGCTTCACTTCTACTGTTGAACAACATCACACCCAGTGCACCGAGGAGACTGATTGCTGCAATGACGACCAATGCGAAAAATACCTTGGCCGAGGCACTATCCATCGCATCTTCTCGGAAAGGACCCGCTTCATCGTCATCGTCATCATCAGTGGAGTTGGAGTTATTGGCTGAGTCTGGATTATCGTCCTGTGGATTCGTACAGGGAACCGTTTCATTGTCGGGAATTCCATCCAAATTCGCATCGGGGGTTTGCACTGCCAGCGACGCGTCCAGAGATTGGTCCCAAGCCCACATAACCTCATCCCCATCATAGATACAATCGCCATCGGTATCGGGATTCTGTGCGTTACCACCATTCTGATATTCCTGGAGATTGGCCAAACCATCCTCGTCTGGGTCCAGATTCTGTTCGGAATTCGTGGAACCTTCTACGGCTGACCATGCCCGATTCAGGCCGTTTTCAACCTCCCAATAATCGGGCATCCCATCTCCATCTGTATCTGTTGTAGTATCCAATCGATTCCAATCTTCTTCAAAGATGAATGTCTGATGTTCAGCCAATCCTACATGCTCGATGGCAATACCCATCTCTCGGTTGCGCAATGCACTGTTGCTGCCCCAATTGATACTACTAAACAGACTCCATTCACCATCGACAATCATGCCTTTGTCGTGCAATTTAGTGATTTCAGCAGAAGGCGCCATAACGCGTGCTTCAACAGCCAAACCATCAGTCATGTTCAGCCGGTGGTTGAAGTGGTTGACCGTTTCTTGAATCCCATCATCCATGTAATATCCATTGATGAGAAGTCGGACGGTGACACTACGATTGGCTGCGCGCTCCACAGCTTCAATCAACGGATTGTCCCCATAACCCCAGTGCCAGCCCAAATCGAAGTACTGTACGGAAATATCCAACGTTTCATCTGCCTGATCAATCATCCATACGAGTGATTGAATGCAATCGTCTGGACAGGTGAGTAAAACTGCGCCGAAGGGACCATCATAGGTCAGTGGCATCGGTTCTGCTGGACCAAATTCGGTCGATGCTGTTGGGCGCACCCATCCTGTAGGGCGTCCCATCGATGATGGTGCATCATCCAGATTGATGATGTGACGTTGACTTTCGTTCTCGTCCCACAACATCCTCGTCATCACGAGATCGGCCACATCTTGACTGTTGATGATTACGCCAGAATCTCGATTGCCCATATCTCCATCAAGCGGGAATGTGGAACGCTTCCAGTTGCCACTGCCAATCCAAACACTGTCTCCGTCTCGGACGGCGACCTTGGAATGGATGTAGCGATAGGGACCCATCGGTGCATTGGCACCATCTGGCTCAACCATCCACAGAACATTGCATCCTGCGTTGGCCAACTCATCAGCCCAACCTCTCTGGTCGGCGCTGTCTGCAGCATCACCAAGGATCTGACCTTCGAGTAGGATTGTACAATCCACCCCACGCATGACGGCACCTGCGATGGCGTTGTACAGTTCTGGCGAATCAAATTGGTAGACGTGGAGATGTAGAGATGTAGTGGCTGCGTTAATCCATTCTACCATCTGGAAAAGGGAACCAACTGGTGAAGTCACCGGCATGATAGAACCGTCGGTGGCGAAGTATCCTGAATCACAGAACAGGCTTGAACCTAATCGCAACCATCGATATTCCCAATCTCCCGAGGTGTCTGTATCAGGGAGGACACTGCAACCATCTCCGCGCATGAGAATTAGGCCCGCAGCATCCGAGGGAGGCATATCTAGTGCCAACCCACTCCAGCCGGGGATCTCAGCAAATCCAGAACCATAGACGAATGCGTCGACAACCGTACCATCCGGGGCAACCAATTGCAATGCTCCGCCGCTGTTAATGAGCCAAGGCGGGGAGTTGCTGAACATCGTGTTTGCATCAACGCCCTCGGGCCCACCATCGAAAATGAGGTTGGCCGGATCTTCTGTGATGACAACCGATTGTCCCGGTTCCAGAATATGGTTGAGCATCAATGACTGATGTGAACTGTCGTATGTGAGTCGCTCAATCGTCCACCCACCAAGGTCAACCCATGTATCGCCAGTATTGGTGATTTCAAACCAATCATTGGAACGTCCTGAGACTTCCACAGGCATGAAGCGAGTGAATTTGATTGTCATTTCTCCATCGTACGAATGGATGACAGGATTGGAATGTCCAGGGGTGGGCCACAGCGTCTCGCGTGTATCCGCACCTCCACTGCGAGATTCCAGTGTAGTACAATCCGTGCTGGTGTCCCATGCCAGGGATTGAATGGAATTTCCATTCGGGTCGAGCAATGTGATGTTCTCCCCTTGATTTGTAAGGATGTTATCGTCTAGGTTCAAGACCACATAATCGCCGACTTCTAGAATCATTGAGTTTGGTGTGTGATTCCACAAACGCCCTGGCGCAACCGCGGCAGCTCCACCCGCCTCATCTTGAACCATCCAACGGGACAGATTGACGGCATATCCTGCAACATTGAACAACTCGACCCATTCACTAACCAGTCCATCAGTGGGATTCGAACACTGAGGGCTGACCTCGGACATGAGAATCTCTGTGGGCCCCGAATAGGGCTGCTCAAAGATGAGGTTCGACAAACCCGGTGTTGGCCAAGCCCCGATGACCCATGTGTCGGTTGGTGTTGCACCGGGGACCATGCTCATGCCGTAGGCTGAATGATCCCAGATGACTGTATGCGATGTGTTTCCTTCGGCGTCATTGAGTTCTAGCACCCCTTGGCCATTGGTCAAAGTGATTGAATGCCCACCAAGAGGATAGACCATGAAAGCACCTGGATCCAGAGAGGCAGGAGGTAGTGCAAAACCAGTGCCACTACGCAATTCCCAGCCGGTCAAATCAACCGTTTGGTTTCCAGTATTGGTGATTTCCACCCATTCGCCATCCATGTCAGTCTGTGCATCTGAACCGATTGGGTCGGGAAGGAATTCTGAGATTCTCAACCCAACATCTACGGTCTGATTTTGTTCACTGCCATTGCCCTGCCCTGGATTCCATGTTCCGGGCGTGTTGTACGGTGATGTCATCCACGGCGCACTAACCATCATCGGGTCGGAAGGGATGATGCTGATATCCTCTTGCTGTGGTGAATTCCAAGCGACCATTTGCCTGACGTCTCCATTACTGTCAACCATTGAAATTGAATCATAATAATGCAACAAATTGAGAGGAGTAGACATTAGGAAATTCTCATTTCCAGTTTCCCAAAGAGTGGAAGGTTGAACGGAAATTCCCGTTCCTGTTCTGATGACATAATTGGCAGCGAAACTGCTGCTATCTTGTCCATCAACTTCCTCTGGGTAATACAATTCAATCCACGCGTCTCCGACCGTTCCGTTTTCGCTAGCATTCGCCACAACTTCATTGATTTGAATTCGTGATTCTGGAATAATCATGTTCTGTGGATTTTGATCCTCGGGTGTCGGCCATTTTGCCGTGTTGAGTGAGTCTGCATTTCGACCCCAATCAGGTGTGAATGCTGACATGTTGACGTAGGAATGGCCAGAATGAGTGGGGCCCGCATACTCGACTTGATGGGTGACTTCTCCACTCGGCATTCTCAGTTTGACCTGTTCAGTTCCTTGGCCATTGTTGAGCATCCCATAGGTTCGAGTTCCATTGACGGCCACAATTCGATGTTCTCCGGGTTGAATCATTGTCCCCGGGCCCACAAGATGCGTCGTGTTCATCGGCATCGTATTGCCTGCAGCATCGTCAATTGACCAACCGGCAAGGTCGATGGCCACAGAACCGACGTTTGCAATTTCGACCCATTCACCACCAGGCCATGTTGCATTATCGTTGGTCCAGTACGGATCGGGCATGACTTCGGTGATCCTCATTTCACTCTGGACATAGGCCGGCCCCATGCCGCCGCCGCTGTTTGACCCACCGGGTGTATTGCCGTTAGAATCGACATAATCGTCAGTGGCTGTGGCTCCGGGAATCTTGCTGATGTCGCTGCTTGCTTGGCCCGTTGTAACCGTGTGGACGCTGCTCCCCGTTCCACCTATGAGATCCAAAATTTCCCCTGCATTGTTGAGTTTGAGTGTCCCCTGCGAATTCTCGGCAATGATTGCATAATCACCAGCAGGCAGAACGTAGGGCGTGGCCAGATTGGCGAAATCAACCCAAGTGTTTGCATCGATTGGGTGTGAATATTGTGCGTCATCTACGAGCGTCCATCCTTGGAGGTTGATATCAGAAGTCCCACTGTTGTAGAGTTCAACCCATTCACCAGCAGGGTAGTTCCCAGCATCGTTTCCCATTGGATTCGGCATTAGTTCATTGATGCAGATGTCGCTACTGCAGGCAGTCGATCTGGCACTGGTTCCTTGAACAAGTGGCGACAGGCTCATCACAATCATCAATGTGGTCAGTAGGAGGGCATTACGACGCATCGGCTCACCGCAGGGCATAGCCCTGCGCTCACGTGTGAGGAAGCCTCCCCCTTAGTGCCTCCGCAGATTAGATGAAACCGAAACCGTCGAGTTTCTGCGCAAATGTGTAAATCATAATCGGCACCAGAATGATGCCCATTCCGTGACTTCGTCTAATGCCTATTCTCGGCGGCATCAATCCCATCGCCGTTCCGACAATAAGCACACCTATCCCAATCCAACCTGTGGACAACCAGACGAGGAGAGTAACGAATCCCACCACACCCATGACCATGCTGCGGAGTGGAATCAATTCGTGCAATTTGAGCATCCCCTTGCCGACCTTAATCATCACAGGAACTGCAAACAATCCTGCACCGATTGTGATTGCCATTAGTCGGATGTAATCAGAGGGCGGCTCTAGCCCAGTCCACTGGTCGATTGGATACATCATGTTGAGCGCCAGTGCGGCACCTGAGCGCGGACGAAGGACAAGATAGAGGAAAGTGAGAACCATCACCGTGACTGCCGTGTTGGTAGCAGATAGTACGGCAATTACCTCGAGATCCTGTTGACGGGTTTGAGCATCTAAATCGTCAAGTTCAGGACTTGTTTCTTTGACTTCGAGTGCCTTGGCAAGCATCGCCTCATCTTCCGCATCTTGCTCGACCAATTCGGTGTGATCGTCACCGATTGTCTCAATCTCCCCTCCAACGACGGAATCCCAATCTCCGACTTCAACATCTGCATCTTCCTGAATATTGACGTCTTGTGCAATCGTCGCCTCTTGGGCTTCATCGACTATCATTGGTGCTGCAACTTCGACAAATCTTGAATCGTCAAGGCCATGGAGTCTTGCAGTTTCTGCTCGATATTCAGCGATTCTTGCACGTGCTGCAGGATCGTTGATTCCACCCGGTCCATACTCAAAATCAGCTGGGATGTAATCTGGATCCGTCAATCTCCCCCAGAAGTTTCGAGCGCTCATCACCACAACGGTTGCTTGGGCGGCTGTCATCCCAGGTAGGATAGCCATGACTGCAGCACAGCAAGATGAGAGTAGGCAGGGCACAATCAGTGGTTTTACTGGAGGCAGGTCCCAATTCTGTTCTTGGGGTGGCATCTCGGAGGTCGTTACATAGATGTCAATGAGATTGGCAATACCGAACAAACCTGCGAGTGCGGGCATCAACAGCGTTGCTGATGGCATTCCCACTGGGCTGCGACCCGGCAATTCAAACACAGCCCAACCATAGAAACCAGCCAGTAAGAAGAATGCAGTAGCGACGAGCATTCCCGCCGCTCGAGAATTGTCCCCAAGTCTGAAGTCAATCGCTTCAATTCGTCGATAAATTTTCCATTTTCCTAGAGGGATTGTAAATTCAATCGGTTTTGGGATTGGGAACCACGCCCATGACGTTGCATATTGAATCCAACGTGGCCAAGCAAGGCGAGTGGTTTCAGTGAGGATAAGGAAAGCAGAAATGGCCAACAATAACCAAGGCAAGATATCACGACTGGTTTCATACAAACCGAGCCCAGGATTGGTTCCGAATATCAGTCGCGCGACAATCAGTAATGGAATGCTAAGCAATAGCCCAAGTTGACTCCCTCGTGCGGAGTAGGCAACACCCTGTGCAGCATGCCCCGAAATCAGCATCCTGTGGCCAGGTAGTAGTGCGAGTGCGGTATCACCATCCGGTGCACCAATCAATGCACTAGGGATGTAATTCAGGAATGTATGTACAGTCGACATCGAGACGATAACCGCGGCAACCGCTGATAATGGAATTCCCGCACCGACGGCTAGAGGGGACATTGAGAGTGCAATTAGCGCTACGTTGTTGACGTGGAAGCCCGGTATCAGACCAGTCATGCATCCTAGGAATATGCCGACGAAAAATGACCCCATGAGCCACGCCCAATCGAGCATCACTCCATCTAGCATTGAAATCCCTCCTCACTCAGAGTGCTAGACACAGTTGTGCACCAGGATTACCTGATGTATCCATCGCCAACAATCGCCCCGTCCAAACTTGAACGCCAGTACTGTTGCCTTCCCCATCGAACCCAGTCGTCATCGCAGTCCCCTCTGCATCGTCATACAGACAGATTCGTTGTCCACCTCCAGATGCAATCAGCCACAGATCACCATTGCTGGTCTGATTCAGTTCGCCATTGACGATGACAAGTGTGTTGACCTGCCAGGTCCAAACCTCCCAACCTTCTGACCAAGAGAATGTACTCGGCAGGACGTCAACATCCCCCACAGCAAACCAGGGGACATCGAGGAGGATTCGACCCTCTGCCTCGTTCCAGACCACGGTCACGTTGTAGAATTGGACATATGTCCCCAATTCAATCCAATCGCCGCGCTCTCCAGAGAGTTGGAATCGCAGGGTTGTGGAACGTTCGAAGTAATCCTTGCCGTCGCCAATGTACCCCTTGTTGTAATCTGGAGAAACAGCTCCAGTGGTCCAGCCCGCGATATTGACTTCTTCACCAATCCAATCCGATGGATTCGCCGCAATCGTGGCTAGGGTGGTGAAATCACCGACAAGATCCGACAAGATTCCCACAGGATTGACCATGTAATCCTCATCACTCATCTGTAGGCAGATTTGAGCGCGATCTTCTGACCAAATAAGTCGACCTGAGAAACCTTCCTCGGGCAATGTGCCGTTGACGGTAAGGTTCAGGTTTGGAATCAGACATATGATGCCAACGTTCTCCCCACCCGGTGCGACAATCCAATGCCCTCCATCTGCCCAATTGTAAGTTCCTTCAACATAGACGAGTTTGCCGATATCATAGGACCAAGTCTCCGCGGCAACAGCCCACGACAATCGCTTGGCACCAGCCTCGTGTGTCACATCAAGAGTTGACGACTGAACCACGATTGACCAGCGATAATTGCGTTCATCCCACTGTATCCAACCAGTGAGTTCGACCCTTGAACCCGCTTCAATCCATTCTGTCACTCGCCCTTGTAGAGAGACATAGAGACGATGATCACTGTCGAGATAAGAAGGGTTGTCGATGAGGGTGAAACTCTGCCATGTCACATTCGGCTCGATGGCATCCGAGAGGTAACCGGTTAGACTCACAACTTCGGAGCGATAGGACTCTGCATCGGCCGAGATGTCGTTCAACGAGGTCTCAATCAGGACCACCTCAGCACCAGATTTCTGTGATATTGCACCCATCCCCTTGGCGTTGAGCCAAATTTTTCCGTTGTATTGAACAACTTCTCCCTCGACGATTATTGTCGCGCCAATTGGGGGAACTTCACTGGTGTCATACCAGCGAATTTTTACCACGTGTGGCACTTTTTCGACTTGTAAATCGACCCGATCCGAACCATCACTGTACGGGTCGCGAACCCAAGAAATCAACGTCCCTTCGATTTTGACGGTCTCCGAAAGGTGTTCATGAACCTCGTCAATCTCTACCCGGTCCGGTTCACGGACCACGGCATAGAAGTTCAGTGTTGATACCAGTAGAACGGACAGAAAGAAGGCTGACCACATCTTCGACATGTATCGGCGAGCCATCCCGAAAGGGATGAACCTTGCCAAGTGCGCCGGTGGTCTCATTTGCTAGACTTGATGTGGCCACTACGTGGCCAGAGTCCTGCCCTTCGTAATCGTCCTCCTTTTCCTCGGCGTGAGTTCCTCACCGTTGACCTTAGGGACGACCTCTATTCGGTCCACTGAGTCTACTTCTGACGAGGCGAATATCGTAACTTGGAACGTTGGCGATGTATGGCGATATGACATTCAATTGGATGCTGTTAATTTGGTGGAAGGCAGTTCCGATTTGGCTGGTTCATCCTTAGACCTTGTCAACGGAGATGCGACCATCA